>Ga0256842_1000134_pt1 | contig 60729 bp, 63 predicted proteins | sample 4559240metaG_FD_185973 | JGI IMG/M metagenome (GOLD analysis project Ga0256842, IMG submission 185973) | Hydrothermal vent microbial communities from Guaymas Basin, Mexico - 4559-240 | ecosystem: Environmental > Aquatic > Marine > Hydrothermal vents | place: Mexico: Guaymas Basin | collected... | reverse complement strand
AATATATTTTAAAATCTTCATAGATGGTACACTATATACCATCATCTGACCTGATTGACCACCAGAACTAAATACAACAAACTCATCTCTACCACCAGTTGGTAAATATGTCTTTGCTGCACGAATTACATCATTTTCTGTTAAGCCTCTTTTTTTCATTATCTTCTCTAATTCACCAGAACTAGCAGTTGCAAAAGTTGTTGCAAGTGAAGCACCTAGAATTAGCGAAGATAATTTACTAAAAACTCTACTCATTATCTCCCCTTTTTGTATTTTCTACTAAGCCATTAAATTACTTAAATAGTTTCTAATAATAACATTATTTTAATTTATATAATTTGATTTAGGATAAGTTTATAATATAATTATCTTAAGTAAGAGCATATTAGATACATAAGTAGTAATTTAATATAAAAATTTTATAATTTTTATAATTTTTTACCAACTGTTTATTTTTTAAAGATATAATCCAATAAGAGTATAAAAATTTAGATATACTCTATAATTATTGCCACAAAGGATAAATTATGAACAGAAATATTGTAGGACGACATTTCGACTTAACAGAGGGGATAAAAGATTATGTAACTTCAGCGATAGATACGCTTGAAAAATATAATCTTGATATTATATCTGCAACAACTATTATATCATCACACCAAAAGCACGGTAAAAAAGGGTATAGCGTAGAGTTTGTAATCAATTTAAAAGATAAAAATACTATTGTAATTACACAAAACGCTCCTGATATTTATGAGTCTATTGATTTAGCTATTGAGAGAGTAAAAAAATCTCTAAGAAGACATGCTGATAAAATCAAAGGTCATAGAATTAATAGCTTTAAAGATATGGGTGAAGATGCAAGAGCAGTATTAAACTTTGATAATGTTGAAACAGATAATGAAGATGAGATTGTTCCTATGGATTTAGAGTTACATAAACCTTTAGAGTTTGATGAAGCTATAGAGGCATTGAAAGATGAGAGAAATAGACAATTTATTGTATTTAATGACCATGATGGATTAATGAGAGTTATGTATAAAAGAACTGATGGTAAATTTGGTCTTTATTAATAGTAAAGGGGTGGGTAAATCTCACCCTCTTAAATAAGTCTTTATCTTATTTAGGATAATATATTTCCTACTAAATTATATAAAAAGAGGTTAATTAATGATGAAAAAAATCTTGCTTGTAGCTTTTGTTTTGGCACTGTTTAATGGCTGTACTATAATTACTACAAAAGGTGAATTTGATAAAACTGCACTATCATGGTATATTAAAATTACTGATAGCATTACTTCAAAAGAGTTAGATAAGGCTGATGAGTACTACCTATCTATGAGAAGTGAACATACAAAATCTAAACTATTAAAAACTACTATAATGCTATTAGCACATGCACATATGGACTCTGAAGAGTATCTAATGGCAAACTACTATTTTGGTGAATATAATAAAAGATTTGCAGTAGGTGAACGAAGAGAGTATGCCGAATTTATGAAGCTAAAAGCAGCATTTTTGGGTATTAAAGATACTAATAAAGACCAAAAATTGATGATGGATACAATTACAAATGCAAATAAGTTTCTATATACTTATCAATTTTCTAAATACTCTCCATTAGTAAATACAATTATTACAAGACTTAAAATGAGTCAAATTCTATTAAATGAGAATGTAGCATCACTATATGATAGAATAGGCAAAGATGATGCAGCCAAAAAATATAGAGCTAAAAATACAAGTTCTCCAATCAAAGCTAGTGATATTAGCAAACCAGATACAAATATCTTAGCTTCTATTATGAAATAGGTAGAAGAGGCATATATGAAAATAAGCGATTATGATAACTTTCCATCAACTCTACCTATTATAGTAGAAGAGAGTATATTTTTATATCCATTTATGATAAGTCCAATATTTCTTTCTGATAAAGATGATATTGAGGCTATCAATTATGCAATTTCTAATAATTCTCTTATCTTTATAGCTTCACTTGCTAATAAAGATGATGATAATGAGATAAATAGCATAGGTGTTGTTGGTTCTATTATGAGAAAAGTAGATATGCCTGATAATAGAGTTAAAATTCTATTTCAAGGGTTTTCAAAAGCACTTATCAAAGATATAGATGGTGATAAACCATATTTAATGGGAAATATTGATACTATTGAGTATGATAATTATAATATTGATGCTGTAAAATCATTAATGAAAATTTTACATGAAAAATTAAAAAAATTATCATCTATTGCAAATAGTTTTCCAACTGATATAATCAAAAGTGTAGAAGACAACTCTCAACCAAATAGAGTTATTGATTTAGTCTCCTCAATGTTAAATATTGAAAAAGATAAAGCATATAGACTTTTTGTAGAAAATAGCACTGAAAATCGCCTTTTAGGACTAATTGAAATAGTAATTCAAAAGATAGAATCTTCAAAGTTAGACAAAGAGATTAGAGGTAAAGTCCATAGCAAAATAGAAAAAACAAACAAAGAGTATTTTCTAAAAGAGCAACTCAAAGAGATTCAAAGTGAATTAGGTGTAGATGCCCATAAAGAAGAGGAGATACAATCTTTTAAAGATAAACTAGAGAAGATTAAAACTCATCTAAATGATGATGCCTATAAAGAGGTATCAAAACAACTCAATAAACTATCACGAATGCACCAAGATAGTGGAGATTATGCCACAATCTATAGCTATTTAGAGTGGGTATTTGATACTCCTTTTGGTAAATTATCCAAAAAAGCTCTTCATATATCAGATGTAGAAAATAGATTAAACCAGGACCACTACTCAATAAACAAAGCTAAAGATAGAATTATAGAGTACTTCTCTATCAAAGAACTTAGCGAATTAAGAGGTAAAAAAGAGAATAGAGGTGTAATTTTATGTTTTGTAGGACCTCCTGGAGTCGGTAAAACATCTTTAGCTACTTCTATATCAAATGCTCTTAAACGCCCTCTTGTTAGATTAGCCTTAGGTGGATTAGAAGATGTAAATGAACTAAGAGGACATCGTAGGACTTATGTTGGTGCGATGCCTGGTAGAGTAGTCCAAGGACTTGTAGAAGCAGGAAGTATGAACCCTGTAATTGTATTAGATGAGATTGATAAAGTAGGTAGAAGTATGAGGGGAGACCCAACATCTGCACTACTAGAGATATTAGACCCAGAACAAAATGCTCACTATCGTGATTATTATCTAAACTTTCATATAGATTTAAGTGGAGCAATTTTTATAGCTACAGCTAATGATATAGGCAAAATTCCTGCTCCTCTACGAGATAGAATGGAATTTATAGGACTCAACAGCTACACTCCAAATGAAAAATTTGAAATAGCCAAAAGATACCTTATCCCACAAGAACTCAAAAAAAACTCTCTTAGAAAAACAGAGTTTAATATTACAGACCCTGCTCTTAAGGTATTAATAGATGAATATACAAGAGAAGCAGGAGTAAGAGGATTAAGAAGAAAAATAGACTCTCTTATGAGAAAAAGTGCAAAAGAGATACTTCAAGATGAAGATACTTCAAAAGTATCAATTACTCTTAAAAATATCAGTAAATATGGAGATAAAAAAGTATTTGAAATCTCACCAATAGCAACAGAAGCACAAATTGGAGTAATCAATGGACTAGCATGGACATCAGTTGGTGGAGATGTACTAACTATTGAAGCTGTTAAAATTAAGGGCAAAGGTGTAATGCAACTCACTGGTAATCTAGGTGAAGTGATGAAAGAATCAGCTAGAATATCTATGAGTGTAGTCAAAATATTAATTGATGAAAATTATCTTAAAATTCCAAAAGATATAATTCCACTATCAACCAAAGAAAAAGAGGATAAAATAGTTGTTTCTAGTTCAGAAATATACAAACGATATGATTTACATATCCATATCCCAGAGGGTGCAACACCCAAAGATGGACCAAGTGCAGGAATTGCTCTTTGTTGTGTAATAGCCTCTATATTATCAAATCAAAAAATTGATAATCAAATAGCAATGACAGGAGAGGTAACTTTGATAGGTAAAGTATTACCAATTGGAGGACTCAAAGAGAAACTAATAGCAGGATACAAAGCAGGAGTAACAAAAGCCCTAATCCCTACCAAAAATTTTGAGAGAGATTTAGAGGATATTCCTGATGAAGTCAAAGATGCTATGGAGATTATTCCTGTAGCAAATATTAGAGAGGTTTTGGATATTGTATTAGTATAAATCCACCCTCACCTCTTGAAAACAAGCACTATCACCCTCTTGTGATATTAAAGGAGGGGTAATCTTATTTACCCCACTATGATTAGCTTTAACTACAATACAATCCTCTCTTAAAGTATCATCTATCTTGATAATAGATTCTAATACTCCATACTCACTTTTAATCTTAATTTTATCACCATCTCTAAACCCACTTTTTGAGTGTATTAATATATTATCAACTCTTTTAAATTGAGAGTTTATAGAGTTGGTCGCTTTGGGAGTGATAAGATAGTATCTACTATCAATATCCTCTTTTTTGACTCTTACTTTTCTAAATCTTTTAATATTCTCAAAATCATCATAAAAATCATCTATAAATTCAAACTCTTCTATATCTTCTATCTTATCTCTACTCTGATTTAACCATAAATCAATATACTCATTTTGAGACTTAATATCTTCTAAATCATATCTATCTATCATATATTTAGTGAAATCATACTCACTTATTCCATAATCACAATCATTAATTTTATTCATTTTTTTAATTGAATAATCACTATAACTAAGCCTTACATCATCTTTTTCCAAAAAGTTTTGAGCAGGTATTACAATTTTGGCTAACTTGCTTGTCTCATTCTTATACAATCCAAAATATACTAAGTTTTTCACCTTTTTAAGAGACTCTACTACTCTATTTGTATTTGGCATTGAGTGGGCTGGGTTAGCACCTTGGATTAATACTGTATCAAATTTTTCAAACTCTGTATCTACTTTGGATACTTTTTTGCCTTTGATAGCAAATATATTATCAAGTCCCAATTTGGAATTACCCAAAAAGCTTACTCCACAACCATCTCTATTAAAATGCCCCAAAGTAATGGCTAATCCATCAATTGCTCTTAATACACTATCTCCTATTGAGTATTTTTGGACTCCTAATCCTACTAAATAGACTACTTTATCACTAGATAGATAATCTATTGTTTGAGATATATCATTAATTTCTACTCCAATATGGGCTAATATTGATTTAATTCTAAACTCTCTTGTAAATTCATAAAACTCTTCAATATCGGCAATATCTGTATCTTTTTGTAAATCTTGCATAGTTGAAAATCTAGCCAAAAGTAGTGCTAGATAGAAATCTGTTCGTGGCTTGATTTGTAGATGAATATCAGCTTTTTTAGCTATTGTAGTTTTAACTGGGTCTATTACTATTAATTTTTTACCCTTTAAATATGGCATTAGATGAGAATTTGTAGTAGATATATTTCTACCCCAAACTACCACCACCTCTGCCTTATTGATACTTCTAGGAGTTACCACACTATTAAACCCCCTACCCTCTTCTATACCATACTCCCCTGCCCCATCACAAAGACTCCCCTTTGTTGTAGTAGCACCTAATCTCTCAAAAAGTAGATTTGTAATATCATTCATCACCCCTACATTCCCACTACCACGATACAAAAGTGAATTTTTATCAAGACTAATAGCATCTAATGCCTCTTGCATAGTTACCTCAACACCATCAATAGTTGGCTTCGTAATTCGTGGAGTATTTGGCAGTTGATTATGCACTACACTACATAAATTACCACCTATCTTACCATTATCATAAATTATCTCACAAGCATCATAACAATCTAATCCACAAGCCGAAGTTCTCATTTTATCTCTACCTTTAAAAGCTTAGAAAATTTAAATTTAGGATTATTTAGGATTATCTCTGCTCTATATGATGAGATAAATCTTATATCTGTGGTCTTCCAAACTTTATCTACTCTTAGGTTAGTTCTATTTCCATCTAAATATATGCTTTTCTCTTCTAAATTTTTGATTTCTTCTGGTTCTAAAAATAGAACAAGTTTAGCTTTTGATAAATCTTGAATTGTAGCCAATGGAGAACCAAAATTAACAAACTCACCTGCCTTTGTATGGAGTTGATATAGATATTTATTATTTAAAACTATATGCTTTTTAGAGATACTATCTTTTAATCTCTCAATTTTAAACTTAGTAGTAAGATACTGATTTTTAGATGCAATAAAATTATAATATGCACTATCTTTTTGAGTTTTAGAAGCAGTATTTAATCTATTTAACTTATTAAAGTAACTCTCTTTTCTCTTATAACTACTCTTTAACCCCACTAACATCTCTTGTGATAGCTTCAAATCCTGCTTATCTATCACATCATCTAAGGTTATCACCTCACCATTAGCCACAAGTCGCCCCTCACTATTCAAATCCACACTCAAAACCTTTGCACTTACAGCAGATTTCAACACTACACTATCATAAGGTTCTACCTTGGCATAATGAACCCTCGCCACTATAAAAATCGGTAGCATTATTAATAATATTTTTTTCATATTTTGGTTTCCTTTTTTATACTCTCTATTATCTCATATTTTACTATCTTAGTATAGGTCATTACACTATATCCAATACTTCTATCTTTGTTATTCCATTTTCAAGATTTATAAATCTATAAATGGGAAATTTATCAATACAATATCACCATTTTTATACCTCATTCCAAGCCTCATCTTCTATATTATTCCAAGTTTTATTCATAGAAGAACTTTGAAGTGTTTGTAATGATACCTTTTTTTTTAAAGATTATATTATCTTCTATTTTTAATTTTATTTTATTTTTAGGTAAAGTTTTCAAAAATTTAACTACTCTATCAAAAATATCTATACTTATATCCAATTGTATGGTTTGTGTATTCATTTTTTAACTCCTTAAAACATACTCAATATATTTATAACTTAGATTGATTTTAACATATTTGAACTTAATAAATTTAAAAAAGGGAAGTGTAATATATGATGTGCTTTACAACACACCATAATTTATAGTTTATATTTTAAGTGCTTTAGTCCATTGGCTCATAAGTTCTTGAATTTTCTCTTTTGGTGCTTCTAAAAAATCTATAATAAATTTATCTTCTAATTCAGATATTCCTATACTTCTAGGACGAACTGCTAAAATCTTGCTATTTGGTATCGCTTGTCCAAAACAAAACACTACATTTTGAGCATCTTTAATTTCAGGATTAATCTCTCCATCAATATTTTTGGTATGTCTATAGTGGTCAAAAATGGCTATATTTGTAGCAATTGGGTGTGCCTCAATTTTATCTCTAAAATACTCTGCTAACTCTGCAACTGTTGTTTGATTTATCTCTGACTTTAAAACTTCAAAAGAATGAACTGGATATTTATCCATAAAGATAGTTTTTTTCATATTAATAACTCCTATAATATTATTTCTACTTATAATAAGTATTTTTATAAGTAATGCAATACTACCATTTTATAATAAAAATAGAGATATATTTACTCTTTATAGTTAAGTTTTATAAACTTTTTAGATAAAATATCAAAAATTAATATTAGGATTATAAATGTTTGCAGAATTTAAAATAGAGAACTTAGAAAACTTTCCAAAACAACTAGAAGAACTTATAGAAAAACAGTTAGAAGAGGTAGAAGAGATAGCCTCACTTGATAATGCTACTTATGATAGTGTATCAAAACCACTACAAGACCTTGATGAGGAGTTAGGAGTATTTTTTACCCCTCTATCACATCTAAACTCTGTAAATAATAATCAAGATACTCAAAAAGCTTATGAAGAGTCGCTTCCACTATTATCAGCATATAGTAGTAAAATAGCACAACATGAGAAACTTTTTGCCCAAATAGAGAAATTATCATCAAATGATACTGCTTCATCTAAAGTAATTGAAAATGAACAAAGAGATTTTATTTTAAGTGGAATTAAACTAAATAGCCAAGATAAAAAAGCACTTGAAGATATAAAATTAGAACTTAGTAAACTAAGCAATAACTTCTCTCAAAATCTACTTGATGCTACAAATGATTATAAGCTTATCATTGAAGATTTTAATGATGTAAAAGAGCTTCCAAAGAGTGATTTAGATAATGCCAAGACTACAATAGATGATAAAGAGGTATATAAATTTACTCTACAAATGCCAAGCTATCTAGCATATATGACTTATGGTTCTAATAGAAAATTTAGAGAAGAGTTATCTCGTGCCTACTCTACAAGAGCCCCTCAAAATAGTGAAATCATAGATAGATTATTACTACTTAAAAACCAAAAAAGCAAACTATTAGGATTTGATAATCACGCATCTCTATCATTAGCTAGAAAAGATGCACCAAATGAGCAAAAAGTAATAAACTTTTTAGAAGAGATTGTAACACTATCTAAACCAAGTGCTATAAATGAATTAGATGAGATTAAAGAGTTTGCAAAAGAGTTAGATAGTATAGATGACCTACAAAGCCATGATATAGCATACTACTCTCAAAAACTCAAAAAGAAAAAATTTGATTTTGATGATAGTATGACTAAACCATATTTTGAACAATCAAAAGTGGTAGATGGACTATTAGAGATTTTATCAACTCTATTTAATGTAGAGATTAAAGAGGTGAATAAGGCTAACAAGTGGCATAAATGTGTAAGAATATTTGACTTTTATGAAGATGGAGAGGTATTAAGCCGATTATATATGGATTTAGAAGCAAGAGAATCCAAAAGAGGTGGTGCATGGATGCATGACTTTGAGAGTAGATTTGTAGATAGCCAAGGCAACCAACACCTAGCATCTGCATTTATAGTATGTAACTTCTCACCATCATCAGATACAACCCCAAGCCTATTAAGACACGATGATGTAGTAACACTATTTCATGAAATGGGACATGCAATACATCATATATTTTCCAAAGCTAATGAGCGTTCAATAAGTGGAGTAAATGGAGTAGCATGGGATGTAATAGAGTTCCCATCTCAATTTTTAGAAAACTTTGCTTATGAGAGAGAAATACTAAAAAAATTCGCTTTCCATTATGAGACTCAAGAACCAATATCAGATGAACTACTCTCCAAAATCAAAGAGTCCAAAAACTTCCAAGCCTCATTAGGACTACTTAGACAAATGGAGTTTTCTCTATTTGACTTTAAACTTCATCAAAAACTATACCAAGGAGAAGAGGTTCAAAATCTATTAGATAGTATCAGAACCCAAACATCACTAATGAAACCCCCATCATATAATAAATTCCAAAATGGATTTGCCCATATATTTAGTGGAGGATATAGTGCAGGATATTATAGCTATAAATGGGCAGAAGTTCTAAGTGCCGATGCCTTTTTTGAATCTATTGATAAGAGTGGATTTAATCTACCAAAAGCACAAGGGTATAAAGATAATATATTAGCCAAAGGTGGCACAAAAGATATGAGTCAATTATATGTAGATTGGTTGGGTAGAGAGGCACAAATAGAGAGTTTGCTTAAATTATACGGATTAGAGGGATAAAAGTAGGGTGGGTGAAACCCATCATTATATTAAAAAAGAACAATATAAACTAGCTATGATAGAAGCTTCAAAAGATAAATTATATCTTGAAGATATGAAAAATATTGAAAATGAATTTCAATACTTATAAAGATATTTAAGTGGTTCTATTCCCTCTTTTAATCTCTCTCCACCTCTATTGAGTTATTTGATTTTATTTGCATAGTAATTTCCTTGAAATTTTGATTTATATATTACTTTTAATATACTCTTTAGCCTTAGCCAATGCCTCGTCAATCTTAGATATATCTTTCCCACCTGCTTGGGCGAAATCTGGGCGACCACCACCACCACCACCTAATATTGGTGCTATCTCTTTTATCCAGTTTCCTGCTTTTATTGGTGTATCTTTGCTTCCACATGCTATCATAACTTTATCACCTTTTTTCATCATTAGCATAATAGCAACTTTTGGATATTTGTTTTTGGCTTCATCTATTAGGGCTTTTATATCTCTGTTTTCAACCTCTGCTATAATAGTTGTGATACCATTAATTTCTTCTATCTCTAACTCTTTTTTGGTTGAGTTATAAGCATTGTTTAATTCATTTTTTAAAGATTTAATCTGTTCTTTTAGTTTATCTACTGCCATTAATGGGTTTTGAGTTTTTAGTTGGGTTTTGATAGATTTAAGTTCATCTCTTATCTCTTTGGCATAGTTTAGTGCTGACTCTCCACAGACTGCTTCTATTCTTCGTACTCCTGCACTTACTCCACTCTCTTTGAGGATATAAAAGCTTCCTATTTCACTTGTATTTGATACATGTGTACCACCACAAAACTCTATACTACTATCTCCAAACTTTACAACTCTTACACTATCCCCATATTTCTCTCCAAACATAGCAATAGCACCTGTTTTTTTGGCATCATCAATAGACATCTCTTGAATATTTGAACTAATTGAGTTAATAATCCAATCATTAACTAACTCTTCTACATCTTCAATTTCACTACTACTCATTGCTTTTGGATAAGTAAAGTCAAATCTAAGTCTTTTATCATCATTTAGACTTCCTGCTTGAGATACTCTATCACCCAAAATTTTCTTTAATGCACTTTGAAGTAAATGAGTTGCTGAGTGGTGTTTCTCTATCTCTTTTCTAGTTGTTGTTGTAGCATTAATTATATCTCCTACACTAATAGAAAATTCCATAATTTCTATTTTGGATAAGTTTATATCAAAGAATTTCTCTGTTTGAGTAACAATTACCTCTCCTGTATTTAAAACTCCAATATCTCCAGTTTGTCCACCACTTGTAGCATAAAAAGGAGTTTTTTCAAGCATTATCCAACCAATATCATTAGTTTCTAACTTATCTACTAATTTGAAATTCTCATCAAGAAGAGCTAAAACCTTGGTATCAAATACATCTACCTCTTCATAACCAATAAACTCATTTGTACCAATAGTCTCTAAAATTTTTTTGAAATCTCCCTCTTTAGCACTATCTCCACTACCTTTCCACGCCTGTTTTGCTTTGGCTTTTTGGGCATTCATACACTTATCAAATAGTTCTATATCTACAGATTTATCTATCTCTCTTAGCATATCTTCTGTTAAATCAAGTGGGAAACCATAAGTATCATATAGTTTAAATGCTACCTCTCCATTAAATTTATCTTTGGTATTTGGTAACTCTTGATTAAATAGGTTCATACCCTTTTCAATAGTTCTAAAAAATCTATCCTCTTCAAGTGTGATTTGCTCTTTGATATATAGTTTTTTCTCTTCCAAAAACTTATAATGTCCTCCTAAAGTCTCTATCAAAGTATCTACAACTTGTGCCATAAATGGCTTTCTAAATCCAAGTAGGTATCCATGTCTTACAGCTCGTCTTAGTATTCGTCGTAATACATAACCACGACCCTCTTTATCAAATAAAATACCATCACTTAGCATAAAAGAGACGGCTCTTATATGGTCAGCTATTACCCTAAAACTTCCGATATTATTATCATTTATAGTAGAACTACTTAACTCTTCTATTTTATCTACCATTGGTTTAAATTGGCTACTATCAAAGTTGTTAAGTACACCCTCTTTTATAGCAATTACCCTCTCAAGCCCCATACCTGTATCAATACTTGGTTTTGGAAGAGGTGTAAGTGTGCCATCTTTGGCTCTTTCATACTGCATAAATACTAAGTTCCAAATCTCTAAAAATCTATCACCCTCTCCACCCATTTTATCTTCAGGGCTATTAAAATGCTCTTCTCCTTGGTCATAAAAAATCTCACTACAAGGACCACAAGCCCCTGTATCTCCCATAGACCAGAAGTTATCTTTATCTCCAAATCTTAATATTCGCTCTTCGTTTATGTGTGCTTTCCATAGCTCATAAGCCTCATCATCACTATCATGAATAGTAACCCAAAGTCTATCTATTGGAAATTCAAGATTTTTTGTAATAAACTCCCACGCATAAGCAATCGCATCTTTTTTGAAATAGTCTCCAAAAGAGAAGTTTCCTAACATCTCAAAAAGTGTATGATGACGGCTTGTATATCCAACATTTTCAAGGTCATTATGTTTTCCACCAGCTCTTAGACATAATTGACAACTAGTAGCTTTTGGGTTAGATGGCACTGGAATAGCACCTGTAAAAATATCCTTAAACTGTATCATACCAGCATTTGTAAACATTAATGTTGGGTCATCAGGAACTAAAGGCATAGAACTAACTACGCTGTGTCCTTTAGATTCAAAATACTCCAAAAATTCTTTTCTAATATCCATAAACTACCCTATCTGTTAAATTAAGTGTATTTTATCTAATTTTTGGTAAAAACTAAGTATTAATATATATTATTTTTGTTATATATTATAATAATTAAAATTATTTAAAAAGGTTAAAGAAATGGAATGTCAAATGCCACAATTTCATAGTAATGATGAAGAGTTAAGAGAGTACTTTAATAATACTAAAACTATCGCAGTAGTAGGTTGTTCTCCAAAAGCAGATAAAGATAGTCATAAAGTAAGCAAGTATTTAGTAGAAGCTGGATATAATATGATTCCTATTTATCCCAAAGAAGAAGAAATTCTTGGAGCTAAAGTCTATAAATCCCTAAAAGATATTAAAGAACCAGTTGATATGGTCGTTGTTTTTAGAAAACCTGTTGTTGTTGATGCTATAGCTGATATTTGTATAGAGAGAGGTGATGTCAAAGTCCTTTGGACTCAGATTGGTATCATTAATAATGAAGCATCTTCAAAAGCAATAGATAATAATATATCAGTGGTTCAAAACTTATGTGCTATGGTAGAACACAAAAAACTTTTTAGTAATTCTAACTAACCTCCAGAAGGGATAAAAATCTAAATTAAAGGTTTTTATTATGCATAATATTATGATTATAATAATTTCAACATTTGCAATTGCAACTCTGTTGAATATAATACTTAAAAAATTTGGTGTACCAACTATAATTGGATACATATTTACAGGGGTAGTTATTACTGCCCTTTTTGGATTAGAACATACTTCAGATGAGATAGAACATATTGCAGAATTTGGTATTGTATTTTTGATGTTTACTATTGGGTTGGAGTTTTCTATCGCTCATCTTAAAAGTATGAAAGAAGAAGTTTTTGTCAATGGATTGCTTCAAGTAACTCTAAGTAGCCTTATATTTTTTGTAATAATCCATATTATAATAGGTATTGATATTAAAAGTAGTATTATTATAGCCTCTGCTATATCTCTATCTTCTACGGCTATTGTACTTAAAGTATTAAATGAGAGTGATAAAATCAATACAGAGTTTGGTAAAAAGGCTTTGGGGATTTTACTATTTCAAGATATAGCAGTTATTCCAATTTTACTAATGGTAGATATTTTTACAAATTCAAATCAATCAATCTCTACACTTCTATTTTATACATTAATTAATGCAATAATTGCACTTAGTATAATGTTTATATTTGGTAAGTATATAGTAGAGAGGTTTCTTAAAATATCATCTAGTAGTAATGAGATATATATAGCCTCAATTTTACTTATAGTATTAGCATCATCATATCTAGCGCATACCCTTGGATTCTCATACTCTCTAGGGGCATTTATAGCAGGTATGACAATAGCAGAGACTAAATATAAACATCAAATAGAGGCAGATTTAATCCCTTTTAGAGATTTATTATTGGGGCTATTTTTTATTACAATTGGTATGGGTATAGATATAAATATTGTAGTTAATAATATATTATTGATTTTACTTTTGGTGGTAGTAATTATGGGTATTAAAGCTAGTATAATATATTTTATTATAATATTTAAATCATACCCTAGAATAGCCTTTAAGAGTGCTTTATCTCTATCTCAAATTGGTGAATTTTCTCTTGTGATTTTATCAATTGCTAGTGGATACTCATTGGTTGATAATAATATAGTTCAAATTTTGATACCATCTATTGTTATATCTATGATATTTACACCTTTTATTCTCAATCATCTACCTGATATTGCTGATATGGTGATAAAAGAAGATCCTTTAGAGATTGAGGTTTGTAGTAGAGGATATAGTAATCATATTATAGTTTGTGGATACTCTGCTACGGGTAAAAGTATTGTCAAAAAATTAAAAAAGAGAAAAATACCCTATATAATTATAGAACATAATATCAAACTTGTAGAACAAGCCAAAAGAGCTAATAAAAATATAATATTTGGAAATGCTACACAAGTTTCACTATTAGAAAAATTAGATATTAAAAAAGCATCAAGTGTAATTATAGCTATGGAGAATTTTAAAAAAATTAATATGGTAATTGATACAGTAAAATCAATTAGTAGCGATATAGATGTAATTGCTAAAGTAATAAATAAAAAGGAGGCAAAGTTATTAGAAGAGTATAATCTAAAGCATATTGTAAATAGAAGTGATATAATGTCTGAACTTCTATTAGAAGAGGCATTGAGTTGTAAATTATAATATGGTATAATCTATTAAATTAAGTAATAAAAATATGGAGAAGAGATGGATTTAGGTGTAAATATAGACCATATAGCAGTATTAAGAGAAGCAAGAAGAGTAAATGACCCTGATATTATAGATGCCCTCTCTATTGTCAAATTAGCAGGTGCTAATCAAATTACAATACATTTAAGAGAGGATAGAAGACATATTCAAGACCAAGACCTTAAACGAATTATGGATTTATCCTCTTTGCCTATTAATTTGGAGTGTGCTAAATATGAGGAGATGATAGATATTGCAATTTCAAGTAACCCTCATCGTGTAACTCTTGTCCCTGAAAAGAGAGAAGAGGTTACAACTGAGGGTGGATTGATTGTTGATGAGAGTGATAAGGTATTAGTTAAAGCTATTGAGAAGTTACAGTTTAAAGGTATTGAGGTATCTCTTTTTATTGACCCTTGTGTAGAGTCTATTAATTCATCTTTGGCTTTGGGTGTAGAGTGGATAGAGCTTCATACGGGAGAGTATTCAAATGTTTTTGCTATGCTTTATGGAAATTTAGCATCTTCTCATCACTCAATCAAAAGATTAGAGTTACCAAGAAAAGACCTTGAAATAAAGCTTAGATATGAATTAGAAAAATTAAAAGAGATTTCAAAATATGCTACAGAATTGGGGCTAAAAGTAGCAGCAGGGCATGGATTAAATTATCAAAATATTACAGATATAGCATCAATAGATAATATAATAGAGCTTAATATCGGACAGAGTATCATAGCAAGAAGTATATTTACAGGACTTCATCAAGCCATCTTAGATATGAAAACAAATTTAAGTTAGAGGAGAGTAAATGAAAAAATATACACCACTTATTGTTTTGGCAATATTTTCTATTGGAGTATTTTTTATGATAACGACGATGAAAGATGTTACACATCAAACTACTGCACATCATAAATAATTGAATTTACTCTTAATATGATTACTATAAAAACTATTTTTAATAAGATATTAGAGTATAAAGTAGAGCTATTAAAGGGTAATATTATAGCTATTCTAGCCACTCTCTCTACGGTGGCTATCCCACTATTAATTCCAATATTAGTAGATGAACTTTTACTTGATAAAGATAAAGTGCTTATAGCTTTTATTAGAGATAATATCTATGAGACTACACTTAGTGGATATGTAATGATAGTACTTTTTATTACTCTTATTCTAAGGGCTAGTAGCTTTTTATTAGGTATTTGGCAGACTAAAATATTCCTCTCTATCTCCAAAGATATAAGCTATTTTTTACGAATAAAATTATTAAAACATCTTAAATTAGTATCTCTAAAAGAGTATGAGATTATCAAAAGTGGTTCAATATCTTCTAAACTTATTAGTGATATTAAGACTATTGATGATTTTGTAGGTTCTATATGGATTATTTTTACCACAAAAACATCCATAGGTGAAATCACTATCTATATTAGTTTTAGCTATTTTAGGATTTTTACAAACCTTAGCATTTTTAATATTTTCTAACATTTTGGGAGTGGGGGATGAGTTTAATCTATCAAAATCATCTCTTGCAAAGAGACTTGATACTAAGAAAATAGTAATTAACAATATATAAAGCCAAATTTAATGGCAAATCAATATAATGCTAAAAACTTCAATTATAGGATAATTAATGAAAAGACTCTTGCTAATATCTCTTTTAATATTTCAATTTGTTTATGGTGATGATATAATATCTAATTATATAAATAAACAATCAATTCTACAATCTAAAATATCAGAATTAAATGATACCAAAATTACTGCTCAAAATCTCTTGAATGAAAAAATATCTAATGAAAAAGATTTTTTAAATAAGATTATAAACTCCAAAGAGGAGGTATTATCTATATTTATACCTCACAAAGAGGATAGAAAAGAGTTACTTAAGAAGATTAAAAAGGGTAATATTAAGAGTGATGAACTCCAAAGAGATAAACTGCAACTAGCATATTATAATATATTAGATGATTTTTACAAGCTAATTCATGGTATTTTAATAGCTACTTATAGTAATAATTTAGAAAAATTTAATCAAGAGGTAGATAGAGTAATTTTAATTAATAAAAACTCCACAGAGATAGATATTGATGATAAACACAAAGATAATATTATATATAATGAACAGATATTAGATGATATAAATAAATATGGTGATAAATTGAGGTATCTAATAGAGATAAATAGCAATATGAGAAAATATATCCTTACATATCAAAATACAATATATCAAAGTAGCATATACTCTACATTTAAACTAAATGCTATAAGTCAATATATTGGTAACTCATCTTTGGCAAAATATCTCAATCCTATATTAGAACCTATTGAGTTAGATACTACAAGATTAATGCTAATAATATTGATTATTTTATGGTCTTTGATTATTAGTAGTACTTACTATTTTATCTTAAATATAATACTCAAATCTATCAAATATCGCACAGGTGAGCTTCTATATATTATACAACGATTACAAACTACGATAAGACTATTTATATTAGTATTTGGTATTGATATGATAACAGATGTATATTTAGGGGTTGGTTCAACAGTAGATGAGAGTAGAAAATTCTTTGTAATGGCATATATTGGATTATTTACCTATATGATACATAGAATAGTATATACAATATCAAGATATAAAATAGATGCGTTGATGGCTCAAAACAAAGGTTATCGTAACGAGGTTGTCAATTTAATTGTTAAAGTAGTCAATACAATTGTATGGATAATAGGATTTTTATTTATCCTCAAAACTTATGGTGTAGAACTTACAGCTATTTTATCAGGATTAGGAGTAGGTTCATTAGCTGTGGCATTTGCAGCAAAAGATACAATTGCTAATTTCTTTGGATATGTATCTATTTTGGTTGATAATACATTCTCACAAGGCGATTGGGTCAAGATTGGAAATGATGAGGGGACTGTAATTGAGATAGGTTCTAAATACTCAACTCTAAGAACATTTGATAATGCTTTGATTACTATTCCTAATGCTATAATAGTAAATAGCAGTGTTAAAAACTGGAATAGACGCTCATTAGGTAGAAGAATCAAAATGTATATAGGCGTAACTTATGGTGGAAACTTTGAAGATATAAAAAAGGCAATTGATGATATTAGGAATATGCTAGAAAATCACCCTCATATAGCATCTAAAGATACAAAATATGAACATAATAGTAAAAAAGGTGGATTGAAACTTGTATCAAGTGCAGATTTAAAAGGAATAAAAAAGACTCTACTTGTAAATCTTGATAGTTTTGGAGATTCAAGTATAAATATTATGATTTACTGTTTTTCCAAAAGTACAAGCTGGGATAAATGGCTAGAGGTAAAGCAGGATGTAATGTTTAAAATAGCTGATATTTTGATGAAACATAATTTGGAATTTGCATATCCATCTATGACTTTATATGTGAAGAAGAGTAAGAGTAAATAGTGATTTTTCACTATTTATTAATATACTCCCTAACCTCTCTATCAATCTCTATAATATCATCTATACTATTAGCTTTGATACTATTAAATTTTTGATAACAATCTAATATAATATCACTCATCTCAAAAAATTTACACTTCTCTTGTGAAAACAGTTTGATAGCCTCTTCGTTAGAAGCATTTACTACTACTCCTAAATGTGGATTAGATAGTATATCATCTTTGATTTGCCAAATTGGGTATCTATCCTCTTTTATCTCTTGAAACTCTATCTCACCCATTTGAAGTAAATCTATATGAGGTAATATCTCATCATCAATTTTTTGATTTAAGGCATAAGCGATTGGTAGCTTCATATCAACTCCAGCAAAATGGGCAGTGGTTGAACCATCTCTAAACTCTACTAATGCGTGGATAATTGATTTTTTTTCTATATAGGCATCAATATTACTACCATTAAATAACCATTTAGCCTCTAATAATTCAAATAGTTTATTTGTCATTGTGGCACTATCTATTGTAATTTTACTTCCCATACTCCAATTTGGGTGCTTTAGGGCATCACTAAATGAGGCATTTTTCATCTTATCTATATCCCAATCTCTAAAAGCCCCACCACTTGCTGTAATAATTAGTTTTTTAAGAGGCTTATTATTCAAAAGATACCATAATCCAAAGTGTTCGCTATCTATTGGGGTGATATTAGTCGTATCTATAAACTCACCTGCTACTACCAAAGACTCTTTATTGGCAAGTGCTACTCTCTTATTCATCTGAATTGACTTAATAGTGGGTAATAATCCTGCATAACCTACAAGGGCATTTACTACTGTTTGGCCTTGGGATTTCTCGATAATCTCTTCTATTCCACCATTTCCAAAATATATATTATTATGATTGACTAAGTGAGCCTTTTTTTTATCTCTAATACCTACAAATTTTGGCTTATATATCTCTATTTGTTTATTCAGTAATTCTATATTATCACCTGCGACTAATGCCTCTACTCTATAACTATATTTAGAGGCTATTAGTAGCGTATTTACTCCAATAGAACCAGTAGAACCTAGTAGGACTATACTATTCATCTATAAAACAGCTCTCAATGAAATTACCATAATAATAGCACCAAATAGATACCCATCTATTCTATCTAATACTCCACCATGCCCTGGTAAAACATTTCCACTATCTTTGACTCCTGCTCGTCTTTTGAGAAAGCTTTCAAATAAGTCTCCATAAATAGATGCTATTGCTGTAATAAAACTTACAATAAATGCAATATTCCATGGTGCTATAACACTACCTGCATAAGTACCTGTAATTGAGGCAATCACAACTCCACCAATTACACCCTCCCAAGTCTTATTAGGGCTAGTTTGACAAAATTGATGAGAACCGATAGCTTTACCTGTAAAGAATGCCCCTATATCTGTCATAGCTACTATTACTAATAGCCATATCATAGCATTTATTCCATAATCTTGATAAATTACCAAAAAGAATAAAACTCCACTTGCAGGATATAAAAATGGCAATAGTAATCTTGGTTCAAAGTTTCTAGTAAATGCAATAAGAGAGGCAAATACAATAGCAATAAGAAAAAATAGGTCATCAGGATTTGGATAAAAATATGCAATTATCCATAAAGCTAATGCCCAGAAATATAGAGATGGTGCATATAATCTAAATAGTTGCATAGCTTCATAAAATGCAAACATATAGACTACTCCTAAAAAGAGCCACATTGTAAAAAAGTTATCAATCCACCCTATAAAACCAACCACCAATAATAGTGCAATTCCTGTTAGCCATCTTTGACTATGGTCTGTAAATATTTTCATAAGTTACCTTATTTTTTTAATAGTATTATAACACTATTTTTTAAATCTATCTTTATAACTACACTTTTGACACAACTCTTCTACAGCTTTATTATCTCTAAATCCATCTATTATTGATTTTGACCTTTTACTCTCTAAAATATCTTTAATCAAATTATCACTAATATTACCCAACCTCATCACCCCATCACCATCAAGGCAACACGGCACAACATCACCATTAGATAATACTCCAAAGTGTGATTGTAATCCTTGACAAGTACCATCTCCATATATCTGATTATTTAATGATGGCCACTCAAAATAGTTATCAAAGTGTAGCAAAGTTTTATACTCTAATCTTATACTTTTAGGGTTCTCTTGATATATTTTATCAATATCTAATACAATATTTAATCTATCTGATATTTTTGCAAAAACTTCTCTATTAAACTCAATTTCACTCATCTCCTCATCTAAGTTCCAAATACGAAGATTTATAAACTTATCTCTACAATACTCTCTTTTATACTCTATTAATCTAAATATTGGTTCTAAATAATTATCCAAAGATATGGTAGTATCATTTTTATTAAAGCTATTAAGAGAGATATTGATTTGCTTAATTGATGGGTGTGTTAAAGTTTTTAAACTATGTTTAGATATATAATACCCACTTGTTGTAATCAATGCTTTTAGATTATATTTATAGATTATATCAAGATAAGTTGATAGATTTGAAAGAACCAAAGGGTCGCCCATGATATGTGTTGCTACCTCTTTTGTAAATTGTGGTAGTTGTGATATAGTTTTTTCAAATAGTTCAAGGTGCATAGTTTGATTATTAAGCTCTTTTGTAGGACAAAAACTACACTTAAGCCCACAAATATTAGTGAGTTCTACAAATACTTTATAAAATTTCAAAGATAATCTAACTTTGGCAATTCTTCATCCCTAGCAACTTTCCATCGCTTCAAAAACTCTTCTCTAGTATAAATCTTTGCTCCAAGAGAATTTTTATACTCCATATAAGGGTGTCCTAAATTCCAAAAAGCAAATCTATTTTTTTGTAATACTTTAGATAATAAAACCATCTGTAAATTACCATAATTACGATATGCTCTATCTTTGGAACTAAATCCTGTAAGACTTGTATATGTCCTACCAATAATATATCCCACCTCACCAGCAATAAGTTTACCCGTAAAACTACAAGTAATCTCAACACTTATTACTCTAAAATCTCTTTTGTTTTTTTTAGTATGATATATATCTTCCAACATCTCTTCATATCTTCCATATAACCAATTATCACTATGATGATTAATAATCGCCTCTATCACATCATAAAATCGCTGATTAATCGTAAATCTAAAACCACCCTTTTTCATCAATGATTTTACTTTCTTAGATATATGAAGATTTTGAAAATCCAATATTGAATAAGCAAACTGCATCTCAGGAAGCAACAACATATTAGATTGACTATCTTGAGTTGTAATACTAATAAAACCAGCATAAGCCAAATCTATATAAAACTCTTTTGAAAAATTATTACTCCAATAATAGTTACTTAACATATTTGGATAAACAATTTTCTCTAAATAACTATCTTGTTGGAGATTATATTTAGTAATATAGTGAATCTCTGGCTGTGTTGATACTTCCATCTCCTACTCTCTTTTAGAATTATTTGAAGCCATTATAACACAAAATTTATTAAAATTTTAAATAGCTCATAATTAATATAAAAATTATTAATTTAAAAAACCTATTAAGACTTAATAAAAAAAGAGATAAAATATTAAACCAAATTATAAAATTAGGAGAGAGAATGCAAAAAATAATATTATCAAAAATAGATATAGAAAAAATCAAATTTGAAATAATAGAGAGATTAAAACCACTCAACCCTAATAAGATTATACTTTTTGGAAGTTATGCTTATGGAATACCAAGTAAAGATAGTGATATTGATTTGTTTTTATTAAAAGATGATTTAGAGATTAAAGATTTAAGATATTATGAGAGAGAAGCCAACAAAAATATTATGGATTTAATTTTTAAATATAAAATAGGATTTGATATTTTATCAGCACCAACAAAATATATAGAAAATAGAGAAGATTATTTTTATAAAGTAGATATATTACAAAAAGGAAGAGTTTTATATGAACAAAACAGCAACTAAAGAGTGGCTTACAAAAGCTTGGCATAATCTTTCAACTGCTAGACTACTTTATGAACTTAATCATTATAGTGATATTATTGCAGTAGAAATACATTATGCAATGGAAAAATCTCTAAAAAGTTTTTTAGCTTCTAAAAACCAAAAAATACCCAAAACTCATAATTTATTAGAAATATATACCTATATTGATGATTTTATTCAATTTGATAATAATGAATTGTTACTTCTCAAAGATATTTCTACTTATCATATTGAAGAGTCTTATCCTGCTTTTAATAGACCTCTTCCCCCGCAAGAGGAGATAAAAGAGGTATTAGAGTTTTCTGAAATTGTTTTTAAAAATATTTGTAATATTTTAAATATTCAAAAAGATGAATTGGAATAAAAAACCTATTAAATCTTAATAAAAAAAGAGATAAAATATTAAAATAATTATAAAAAGGTACTATATTGAAAATTATATCATCACAAAAAGAGTTAAATAAGGTATATGATTATCTCAATACCAATTTACCATCAAATACTATTATATTATTAAGAGGTAATCTAGCATCTGGCAAAACTACTCTTACTCAATATATAGCAAAAGCAAAGGGTATTAGTGATAGTGTATCTTCTCCTACTTTTTCATTACAAAATTGTTATGGAGATAATCTATTTCATTATGATTTATATCGTATTGATGATAATGAATTTATGGGGCTTGGGCTATTTGAGGAGTTTGAAAAAGATGGTTGGCATATTATAGAGTGGGCATCTACAGAACTTGAAAAGTTTTTGAGAAGTGTAGGTTATGATGTAAATATTGTAGATATTACCCCTATTGATGATAGAAGAGAGTATAGTATAAGGTTATCCAATGCATAAATTAATAGCCTCTAATTTATCTAAAATTATCCAAAATAAACAGATTGTACATAATATATCAATAGAGGTTAATTCCAAAGAGATTGTAGGACTTTTGGGCCCAAATGGAGCAGGTAAAACTACTACATTTTATATGATATGTGGATTAACTAGTGCTTCAAAAGGGGATATATATATAGATAAAAAAGATATTACTAATATGCCTCTAAGTATAAGAGCCAAAATGGGAATAGGCTATCTACCACAAGAATCAAGTATATTCAAAGACTTAAGCGTAGAAGATAATCTACTTATATCAGCACAAGCACATAAACTTACCAAAGAGGAGTCTTTTGATAGAATAGAAAAACTTTTAGAGCTTTTTAATATTCAATCAATTCGTAATCGTGAGGGGATACGACTAAGTGGAGGAGAGAGAAGACGAGTAGAGATAGCTAGGGCATTGGTGGGTGAGCCTAAATTTCTACTTCTTGATGAGCCATTTGCTGGGGTTGACCCAATAGCTGTAATTGATATTCAAAATATTATAAAACAACTTATAGAACTTGATATGGGTATATTAATAACAGACCATAATGTAAGAGAGACCCTTGATATTTGTGATAAGGCTTATGTTATGAAAACAGGAGAGATGTTAGCTATGGGAAATGCCGATGAGATTAGAGAAAATAGTGATGTACGAAGATATTATTTAGGTGAGCATTTTACATTTTAAAACTTACCTAACTCTACTTATCATACTACTATTAATTTTATATATTGTAGAGGCTTCTTTTATATTATTACTATTAAATGATACTATTACATCACAACTAGCCTTTGCAAATTTATCACTATAATCTTCTCCACTAAGGTTAGCAGATGTTGTATATGCCCAACCTAATCTATCTAATAGTAGATTATGCTTAGAATTTTTGATAACTCTATATGAGATTTTATTGATTATAAATGTAGTTTTTTTGGCTCTTCTTACTCTATTTTTGTGGATATTTGGTACTCTTGTATTTGATTTAAGGGCTTTGAGAGATGGTAGGGCTTTGATATATGATTTATTTGGGGGTCGTTTTTTGATGTGTGAGAGTCTATTTTCATTTTGAGAGACAAAACCGATAGTTGTATCGGTTTGGCTCAAAAATATTAAATCTTTTAACATCTCTACTCTGTAAGATAATCTTGTAGAGCTTTTGGTTCTAACTCTCCATTGGTCTTTTTTAACTCTTCTATTGCCATAGCTGCTGCACTTGCTGCGGCTATTGTTGTGAAGTATGGTACATTATTAGCTAGTACGCTTTGTCTAATAGTTGTCGCATCACTTTTACTTGAAAATGAGTTATCAGATGTATTAATTGCTAATGCTATCTCTCCATTTTTAATCATATCATCTATATTTGGACGACCCTCTGATATTTTGAGGACTCTAGTTGATTTGATTCCTGCTTTTTGAAGTGCTTTGTGTGTGCCATCTGTTGCATGAATCTCAAATCCTAATTTCTCAAATGACTCTCCAATATCTTTGGCAAACTCTTTGTCTGTTAGAGATATAAATAGTTTTCCCTCTAATGGGATATTATTTTTGGAGGCAAATTGACTTTTGGCAAAGCTCATACCAAAACTATTTGAAATTCCCATAACTTCACCTGTTGATTTCATCTCTGGCCCTAAGATTAAATCAGAACCAGGTAATTTATTGAATGGAAATACGGCCTCTTTTACAGCTACATGACCTTTTAGGTTTGGTTCTAAAATATCTTTATCAAAGTTTACCATATTAAATACATCATAATATTTTAGTGCCTCTCTTAAATCACCTTGAAGCATTACTCTTGTAGCTACTTTTGCTAATGGTACTCCTGTGGCTTTGGATACAAATGGAACTGTTCTACTTGCTCGTGGATTTACCTCTATTAGATATATCTCATTTTTATGGATAGCATATTGAATATTTAAAAGTCCAATTACCCCAAGATTAAGAGCGATTTGAGCAGTTTGCTTTTTAATCTCCTCTTGTAACTCTTGTGAAATTGATATTGGAGGTAATGAACAAGCACTATCTCCTGAGTGAATACCTGCCTCTTCAATATGTTGCATAATTGAACCAATATATACATCTTTGCCATCACAAATAGCATCTACATCAAGTTCAATAGCATTATCTAAGAATTTATCAATTAATACAGGGGCATCATTACTTACACTTACTGCTTCGTCCATATATTTTTTGAGTTCTTTATCATTAAATACGGTCTTCATTCCTCTACCACCCAATACAAATGATGGACGAACTAATACAGGATAACCGATACGATTAGCGATTGGAATTGCCTCATCTTTGGCAAATGCTATACCATTATCAGGTTGTCTTAATCCAAGTTTTTCAATAAAGTCTGAAAATAGCTCTCTATCTTCGGCTAAATCAATGACTTTAGCCGTTGTACCTGATATATTAGCTCCAATTTTGGTAAGTCCTTTGGCAAGTTTAAGAGGTGTTTGTCCTCCAAAATGTACAATAATCCCATCTGGTTGTTCAAGTTCTATTACACTTCTTACTCTCTCAAAATCAATTGGTTCAAAGTATAAAATATCACTTGTATCATAATCTGTACTTACAGTCTCTGGATTACAGTTATACATAATAGACTCCATACCCATATCAGCAATAGCATAAGAAGCATGAACACAACAGTAATCAAACTCTATCCCCTGCCCAATTCTATTAGGTCCTCCACCAATTACAAGCACTCTTTTTTTATCTCTTTTTGGTGGTGTTTGTGTTGGTAATTTAGTGATATTAGTAGTAGAGTATAGATATGGAGTAAGGGCTTTAAACTCTGCCCCACAAGTATCTACTTCATTATACTCTAATGATATACCCATCTCTTTTCTAGCACTGTATATATCACTAGCTGTAATATCTAATCCATCATTTTTGCTAATGCTACGAGCTATCATTACATCACTAAAGCCCTCTGATTTGATAATTCTCATTCTTTGAGCATCTTTAAGAAGTTTTATATCCATACTCTTTTGAGAAGTTGCCAACTCTTGTAATTGATATAAAAACCACTTGTCAATCTTACAAAGTTCATAAACATCATCTATACTCATATTTCTCATAAATGCTTCATAAACATAAAGAATTCTATCACTATGAGGGCGTCTAATCTCACTTTGAAGCTTATTATCATCACAATCAACACTATTAAATCCATCAAGTCCAGTCTCTAAAGAACATAATGCTTTTTGGAATGACTCTTTAAAAGTCCTACCCATACTCATAACCTCACCTACACTCTTCATAGCAGTTGTAAGAGTTGAGTTTGCCATTGGGAATTTCTCAAATGTAAATCGTGGAACTTTTGTAACAATATAATCAATTACAGGCTCAAAACTAGCAGGTGTTCCTGTAATATCATTTGTAATCTCATCAAGAGTATAACCAACTGCTAGAAGTGTAGCTACTTTGGCAATTGGATAACCTGTTGCTTTAGATGCCAAAGCTGAACTTCTACTAACTCTTGGGTTCATCTCAATTACAATCATTCTACCAGTTTTTGGGTCAATTGAAAATTGAACATTACTACCACCAGTATCCACTCCAACCTCTCTTAAAATCGCAAAAGAGGCATCTCTCATTCGTTGGAACTCTTTATCAGTTAGAGTAAGTGCAGGTGCGATTGTGATACTATCTCCAGTATGTACTCCCATTGGGTCAAAGTTTTCAATAGAACATACTATAATACAGTTATCAGCCTTGTCTCTAATAACCTCCATCTCATACTCTTTCCAACCAAGCATAGATTCCATAATCTCTATCTCATTGATTGGAGAGGCATCTATCCCCTCTTTGGCTAACTGCTTAAACTCTTCCATATTATAAGCTACACCAGAACCACCACCTGCTAAAGTAAATGATGCTCTACTAATTACAGGAAAACCAATTTCAAGAGCTACTTCAATAGCCTCATCAACACTATAAGCATTACTACTTTTTGGTAAATCCATACCAATCTTAACCATAGCTTCATTAAATTCTGAACGGTCTTCACCCTTTTTGATAGCCTCTGGATTAGCACCCAAAAACTCTATACCATTAAGCATACCTTTTTGGTGCATATTCATAGCTACATTTAGTGCAGTCTGCCCACCCATTGTAGGTAAAATAGCATCTACACTCTCTTTTTCAATAATCTTAGCTATTACATCTTCATTAATTGGTTCAATATAAGTTCTATCAGCAAACTCTGGGTCTGTCATAATAGTAGCAGGGTTTGAATTAATCAAAACTACCTTATAACCCAACTCCTTAAGAGTTTTAGCTGCTTGTGTACCAGAGTAATCAAACTCACACGCTTGACCAATAACAATTGGACCTGAACCTATTAATAAAATTGTTTTTATATCATCTCGTTTTGGCATAAATTTAGTACCCTCTAATTTTTAAGATTGATTATACTAAAAAGGGGCTTAAGGTGGGTTAAAAGAGAAATACAAGATAAACTTGTTATAATCCTAAAAAACAAGGATAATAAAGAGATGAAAATTAAATATGAGTTGAATACTCTCAAAATATATTGTGATGGTGCTTGTCAAGGTAACCCTGGTAAATCTGGCAGTGGATTAGCTATTTATGATGGTGATAAAAATCCAACTATCTTATATGGTGATTATGAACCAAATGGCACAAACAACACAGCAGAACTCAAAGCACTATATAAAGCACTCTTAATAGCCAATGATAATAGTAATAAGACAACTATTTTTTGCGATTCTAAATATAGTATAGATTGTATTAGTAAATGGGCTTATGGTTGGAAAAAAAATGGTTGGAAAAAAAAAGGTGGAGAGATTAAAAATTTAGAACTTATTAAATTAGCTCATAATCTATTTGATACAATTCAAACCAAAGTAGAGATAAAGCATGTCAAAGGACACTCAGGAGTAGAGGGCAATGAGTTGGCCGATAGAATGGCAATTAAAGCAATAGAAAAACAATCAAAAGAGTATAAAGAGTTTGATTATATAAATATTAGAGATGTTTTATAGTTCTATAACTACTACAGCAATAGCAAATCCACCATCATGAGAGATTGATAGAGATGATTGTTTGATTTTAAATTTGCTACGCTCTTTTAATCTAAAGTGTGGAGCATTTTTACTATCTTTATATATCTCAATATCATCAAATCTAAGTTCATTTCCAATCCCACATCCCAAAGCTTTGGAGATAGCCTCTTTTGATGCCCAATATCCTGCAATAGATTCTACTTTAGATGATAATTTTTGCTCATTTTGAGTTAAAAATCTATCTTTATATCTATCTCCAAACTTTTTGAGTGCTTTATCTACTCTATCTATCGCTACAATATCAGTACCTATTTTTATCAAAATTACTCCAATGATTAAACAATTATAAAATGTGTGATATAAGTAAGGCACAGCTATAAGCCGGGTTTTGTCTTGGATAGTTATTTATCTAGGTCTTATATTGCTATAAGACTCAAGCGAAGTACTAAAAATGTGAAACTTCAACCATATACTTCTTGCTACAAACAGGGTTTACCTAGCTACCTATGTTACCATAAGCACTGGTAGGCTCTTACCCTACCCTTTCACCTTCACCTCTATAAGAGGCTGACTTCTCTCTGTTGCACTTGCCCTCAGATTACTCTGGCCATCTGTTAGATGGAGTTTTGTCTCACGCGTAGCCCGGACTTTCCTCTCGTAAATTAAATTTACCAGCAACTACCCACTGTACCTTAGATAGAATTATATCATAAGATTAATTATTTGAGCTTTAGCCTAAATTGATATTATATTAAGTACATTTATGATATAGTTCAGTATATTTTATAAGTAAAGGATTTTTATATGAAAAGATTATTAACAATTGTTGCTCTAAGTAGCTCTTTGACTCTAGGTTTAAATGCAGAGGCTTCTACTGCCACAACAGCCCCATCGGCTCAAACAATTAATCAAAGTGCTAATGTAATTAATCTAGCAGGAAAACAGAGAATGCTAACTCAAAAAATGAGTAAAGAGGTTCTTATGGTAGCTAAAGGTATCAATGCAGATGCAAATGCTAAAGCTCTCCAAAAAACAGTAGCACTATTTGATAAGACTCTAAAAGGATTAATATCTGGAGATACTACTCTAAATCTTCCTGCTACAACAGACAAAGATATTTTGGCTCAACTTAAAGTAGTTTCAGATTTATGGACACCATTTAAAGCAAGTATAGAAAAAGCTGATTTAGCAACTGTTGCTTCAACAAATATCGCTCTACTTAAAAATATGAACAAAGCAGTAGGTATGTTTGCTAAAGCTAGTGGTTCAAAATTAGACCCTAAAATGGCAAAAACTATCAACCTAGCAGGAAAACAGAGAATGCTAACTCAAAAAATGACAAAAGAGTTACTATTAATTGCTAATGGTATTGATGTAGAAGCAAATACAGCTAATATCAAAAAAACAGCATCACTGTTTGAGACAACACTTAATGATTTAATCGCTAACTGTAAAAAAGAGAATATCAAAACTCAACTTCAAGTAGTATCAAAACTATGGGCAGATTATGCTCCAATCGTAAAAAATGCAGATACTTCAGCTCAAGCTCTTAAAAAAGCAAATGAAGCGAATATCCCATTATTAAAAAATATGAACAAAGCAGTTAAAATGTATGAGGCATCTGCTAAATAGATTCCAAAAAATAAAGTGGGTTTTATAACCCACTAAATCTTGATTATCTTAAGCACCTAATCTTATAACTATCTCTTTTGCCCTACCAAAATCACTTTTCCCACTAACTAATTTAGGAAGTTCATCTACTTGGATATATCTACTTGGTCTCATTATATTATCTAGTTTTTTGGCTCTCTCTTTGATTACATTTTCATTATCTACATATAATACTACTATTTTTTCTCCTTTTTTATCATCAGGTATAGATAGTGCCATTACCTCTATATTCTCATCTTCAAGAGCCTCTTCAATATTAAGTAGGCTTATCATCTCTCCTCCTATTTTGGCAAATCTACTATATCTATCTATTATAAATATAAATCCATCACTATCAATATGCCCTTTATCTCCACTTTTGTAGTATCTAATTCCATCTATCTCTACAATTACTTCATCTGTTTTGGTGGGGTTGTTTAGATAGCCTTTCATTACTTGTACACCACCTATTAATATCATACCATCTTCTCCTATTGGAAGTGTTTTTAGGGTATTTGGATTTACGATTTTAATTACAGTCCCAGGGAGAGGTTGTCCTACGCTTTGGGGCTTATTTGAAACAAGTAGTGCCATTGAGTCTGGTTCTATTGCATTTGGCATATTTACAGATACTACGGGGGTTGTTTCTGTTGCTCCATATCCCTCATATAGGGTGATACCAAATTTATCTCTAAATGCTTTTGCTACATCTTCATTTAATTTTTCTGCTCCTGCTACTGCCATTCTAACACTTTGAAACATTAGTGGGTGGAGTTTTTTGTTTCGTGTATATATTCTATAAAAAGTAGATGTACCAAATATAATAGTGGCTCTATACCTAGTAGATAATTTACCTACGCTTAGGGCATCTGTTGGGTCTGGAATACTAATAATGGTTACACCTTTACTTAGAGGCAAGAGTAGGGTAACAGTTAGTCCAAATGAGTGAAATATTGGTAGTGAGTTTAATATCGCATCATCACTTTTGAAATTTAATAGAGATGAAACCTGCTTAATATTGGCTATTAGATTTTTGTGGGTAAGTTCTATTCCTTTAGGTGTGGATTCACTACCACTACTAAATAAAATAGCAGATAGACTATCCATATCTACTTTTTTAAAGTATAATAATTTTAGTAGCCATATAGGAGATATAAATGCTTCTAGTAGAGCTATGAGTTTATCTTTTTTGCTAAATTTAGGTGAAATATCTTCGGCTTTTATCAATTTACTATGTATAAACTTATCAAAAATAAATCCTTTTGATTCTAGTTTATCTATAAATTTTTGAGATGTGATGATAGTCTCTATATTAGCATCTTTAATCGCTTTTGATATATTTTTTACTCCTGCACTATAATTTAGATTAACTACGGTTTTTCCAATTACTAAAAGAGCCATATTAATAATCCCACCAATAGCAGATGATGGTAGTATAATACCTATATTTTGCCCCTTATAACCTCTGAACTCTTTGGCAAATAGTAAAACTGCTGTGATAAATTTACCATTACTTAAATCCATTCCTAAGCTATCTACTATGGCTCTTTTAAATAGTTTTGATTTAGCCTCTCTTATCCATTGATACTGTAAAGGTTGGCTTGAATTAATATATCTATCCCAAGTAGCATAAGAGAGTTCCATAACTTTTTGTTTGACTACTTCGTGATTGCTTGTTGATGGTAATGGTTTGCCAAATGCTACGATTATATCTCTATCTTTTTTGACAATCTCTTTGAATTTATCATCAGCCCTTGAAAATGATGAACCCCATAAACCTCTCATATAAAATGGAACAATAGGGTGAGTGGTATCTTTGAGTATCATCTCAAATCCTCTTTTAAACTCTCCTAACTGTCCATTATAGCTAATATGCCCCTCAGGGAAAATTGCTACCACCTCACCATTATCTAATCTATCTCTAATTGTTGCCATAGATGTACGACTTGCACTACTTGAAATTGCTATTACATCAAATAATTGTAAAAACCATCTTAGATACCATTTATTATAGATACTTCTAAACATTACAAATTTAATAGCTCTAGGAGATGCTAATTGAATTACTAGCCAATCAATCCAACTAATATGATTTCCTAGTAGCATTACACCATCTTGCTTTGGAATATTCTCTACCCCATCTACAATTAATTTATATCTACTTCTAAGTAGAGGAAATAGTAACATTCTTGTAAATAGATGAGGTAGTTGTCCTATTGCAAATAAAGCTCCTACAAACATAATAAATGAACTTAGAATAAATAGATTTATAGTAGAAAAACCCAAATATACAAATGATATTGATGTAGTTAAAAATATAATCATAACTATATTTTGAATAAAGTTATTACCTGCTAAAATCTTGCCCATACTTTGATGAGGTGCAAAATATTGAATAGTGGCATTAAGTGGGACTATAAAAAGCCCTCCAAAAAATCCAAATAGTAGGCTTATAATATATAAAGATGTAGTATCACTTGTGATAGCAAATCCAAATAGTGATAGTGATAAACCAATAGCAGATATAGGAATAAAACCATGTTCAATATGTTTTTTAGAGTAGTATCCTGCTATGATTGAACCAATAATAAGCCCAATAGATGATATAGCTAGAATTGATTGAATTATAATTGTATCACTACTTCCTGTAATAGTTTTATAATGGGCAGGGAAAGAGGCTATAACCACCTGTGCTACTCCCCAAAATATACTTAATGCCAAGATACTAAGCCATATATTTTTATCTTTTTGTATCTTTTGGAGATTTACTCTTAGATATGTAGAGTCAAAATATTTTTTGATTTTAAATTTACTATTTGGATTTTTAGCTTTAAATAATGGTAATTTAAATGCAAAAAATACCTCTAGTGAACTTAGAATAATTAGTATAAATCCAATAGGTACAAGAGATTGAAGTATTATATTAGGGTCTAATTTACCACTATATAAATACTCAAAGATTACAGTAAATATAATAGAACTTAGCAAAATAGATACAATAGTAACAGATTGTACAATAGCATTAGCACCACCTAGATTATCCTCACCTACAAGTTCTCTAATCAATCCATACTTAGCAGGAGAGTATATAGCACTCTGTGTAGCTAATAGTAGAGTAGCTATAAATGATACTACAAACCAACCTGCAAAATATGATATAGTGATTAAAATAGTTAATCCAATAGCGATTAATGAGGCATATTTAATAACTATATTTTTGGGATATTTATCACTTATATAACCAGATGGAGAAAATAGCATAACAAATGGTATTAAAATTAACATATTGATAATTGCTGTAAGTATGATTAGATTATCACCATCATAACTTTTAATAAGTACATTACTAATAGTAATTTTATGTCCAATATCAACAATGACATTTAAAATTAAGATAATAAGATAGGGTAAAAAGCCTGAGATTTTAAAAATATTTTTCATGTCATAATCCTTTAGAAGAATTATAACATAAAAAGTGTAAAGTTAAACTTTACACTTTTGTTTTATAGACTAATTACAGATTATGCACCTGGGATATGTTGTCTATGTTCTACTGAATATGTAAATGTAGGAGTTGTTAAGTTTTCAATATATTTAACAAACTTACCTGTTTTAGATTCATAGATACCGATTCTACCAGTTGTCCATTCAGAAATCATTGTCCACTCACCATGGTTAGCTGGTTCTGCATGAAGAAGTCTAGGTTGAACTGGATTTTTAACTACTGCGCCAACTTTAACAGGCATAGGCATTAATTTCTCTTTGCTTACTTTAGAAGCTACCTCATTTACAGGTACTGCCTCATGTTGAGTTGCATCCCACTCTTGAAGAACTTTTTTAGTTTTAGCATCAATAAGTTGACCTTTTTTCTTACCAACTTTAATAATTCTATCAATCTCTAAAGTCTCTTTATTCATAAGATGAACTTCATTATACTTAGCTGGTTTACCAAGTACACAGTCAGCCCATACATAAGGAGTATGATGTGCAGTACCTACAAATAGACCACCACCAGCTGTTGCTACTTTTTTAACTACTTTCCACTCTGAATCCCAAATAACAATTGAACCAATGTTCATAGAAACAGTAGCGTGAAGTTGTTTACCCATTTTTTTATTGAACCAAGATGAACCTTGACCTGGATGTGGCTTAGATTTTTTACCTGTGTGAATTTTCGCAGCAAGATTTTTCTCTTTGAAATCCACGATACCAACAACATCACTTCCTTGAGAAGCAATCATAAAGTATCTACCAAAATCTTTACCTTCATCTTCATTCAAGAATGCATCATGAAGAATTTTACCAATATTTGGAATATCTCCTACAATTGGGAAGTTTGGTTTAGAGTAATCAATAATATATGTGTGTCCAGCATCTTTAAGTGCCATTGCAAAGTATGGTCCATAAGGAGTATCAGCAAGTGAAGCTACACGAGATGGTCCAATTTGTCCATCAGGGTCAATTACACGGCTAGTATCAAATGCTTTTAATGGCTCTAAAGTCATAGCATCACAAAGTACTGCACCACCTGGGTTATAGTTACCTGCAATTACATATTTACCATCTGGAGAAACTGCTAGACCACGAGACTCTTGTCCAACTTGAACAGAAGCAAGTGCTGGTTGACCAGGTGCTCCGATATCAAACATTGTAAGTTTACCTGAACGAGAGATAGAGTAAGCATATCTAGGATTCTTTTTATTAGTTACAGTAACATGAACTGCAAATCCAGCTTTATGACGAGATAAAACTTTACCTGTAGTTGAGTCGATAAAGTCAACCAAAGATGCATCTCTTTCTGTTGCAAATGTAATATCAAGAACTGATTTTACCTCTGTTGGTTTTGGATATTTTTTAGCTAATGCTTTTCTATCAGCCATTTTTGTCCAAGTCTTTTTTACTTCATCAAGGTCAAGAGTAAGCTCAACAGTATTTTTCCAGTCCATTAACCAGTCAATCATACCTGCTGCATCATCTTTTGAAAAACTACTACTCCATGCTGGCATAGCAGTATTCTCTACACCATTTAAAATCTTTTCTACAAGAACATGTGCCTCTTGTTTTTTAAGAGCTTTTGGTCTAAGGTCTGAACCAACACCACCTTGGTGGATAGGACCGTGACAACCTTGACACTCTTTTTCAAACTTAGCTGCAAAATCCATATTTGATGTACCTGCAAATAGACCTGAAGCTACCACACTCATAGCTGCTACTGACATAACTAATTTATTAAATCTCATTTTTTCTCCTTTTATTAAGATAAGTTGGGCTTTTCAACCCAACAATTGAGCCTAAGCTTCGCTATCTAATCTAGCTTTTTCTTGTTTATATACCCAAATCATTGGTAATACAATTATTGTATGCAAGAATATAGTCAAAGTCAATGGACCTTGATTAAGTATTGCAAAAAAACTAGGTACGACATCTGTTAATGGTTCTATCATAATATATCCTTATTTTTGATGTACTGGATTTTGACCAGTTGTTAAAAAATCTTTGATTAAGAATATGAAACCAGCGAATGTTACAACACCCATAATAAGTCTCCAATCCATACCTTGTGCAAACCATACGCTTGCTTGTCCATCAAAATAACCAGACCATGTAGCACCCATTTGAGCTCTACTCACAAGTACTTGAACATAACCAGAGATAGTAAGAGCAATAGTCATTCCTACTACACCACCAACAGTTAATCCTAAAGCCCAAAGTGAAGATTTAGTATTTTTCATAACTTTAATTTTATTTTTACCTTGAATAGCAAGATACATCATACCAATAAGAATAGTCGCGTAAGCACCAAAGAACGAAAGGTGACCATGAGCTGATGTAAATTGTGTACCATGAGTATAAAGGTTTACTTGTGGTAATGTGTGGAAAAAGCCCCATACACCAGCACCCAAGAAGTTACCAAATGCATTCATCCAGAACCATAAGAAAGCAGGTTGATTATTTACAACAGATTCACCTGTTCCATCAAGACTTTTCTTACCTTGTTGTTTACCCCAATCATACATAACATGAATAAACATAGCTACAAGTGGTAAAGGCTCTAGTGCAGAGAATAAAGCACCAATTTCCCACCAATACTCAGGTGTACCAATCCAGAAGTAATGATGTCCTAAACCAAGGATACCAGAACCAAATAGCATAGCTACCTCAATCCATAACCACATCTCAACAACTTTACGACTAGCACCAATCATTTGAATAAGTCCATAAGCAGCTAAAGCACCAACAAATACTTCCCAAGTAGCTTCAACCCAAAGGTGTATTACCCACCACCACCAGTATTGATCAACTGAGATATTATCTGTAAAGAACATACCTGCTAAATATAGACCAGCAAAAGCAATCATATTAGCCATTAAAACTGTAATAATTCCTGTTTGTTTACCTTTGATACCTGTCATAAATAAGTTTGCAACAAATCCAAGTGCAACTACAACAATACCAAGGTCAGCCCATCTTGGAGCTTCAATATACTCTCTACCCTCATGAATAAACCAAATTGACATCTCATCAGCAGGTCCTACTTGAATAAATAGATATACTAAAACAACTATAACAATAGCTACTACAAATACCCAGTAAAGTAATTTACCGATTTTAATACCAACTGTTTCAATTCCAGTCTCATCAGGCAATAGCCAATAAACAGAACCAAACATTGCAAACACCATCCATACAACAAGTGCATTAATGTGTAACATTCTAGCAACAGAGAAATCTATTATTTCAAATAAAAATCCTGGAGATACATATTGAATTGCAATAACTAAACCAAATAAAAGTTGAGCTCCAAATAAAATAGCAGCAAAAGTAAAATACCAAGTTGCTAATTGTCTTGATTCGCTACCAACACCTGTAAAAGGGTTATCTAAAAGTTTACTTGCCATTTACAGCTCCTTGCATTTTTCCAAAGTTTCTAGGGAAACCATTTGTATCAATACTACTCATGTGTTTAAGGAATGCTACCAATCCTCTAGCCTCTTTTTCTGTAATACCAAGATTTGGCATCATACGAGCATGTGTAGGATATTTAGATGGATGTTGTAAAAATTCAGCCATAGCTTCCTCTTTTGTAGTTTTTCCTGTCATTGGTTGTAATGCACCAGTACTACTCCATGCTGGGTCTAACCAAGCTTTTGTTAAATCTGGAGCATAATATGCACCATTTCCAAGTAGTGTATGACAGTTCATACAGTTTTTAGTTTGTGATGCTAATTTACCTAAGTGAAGCATCTCAGCAGCCTCTTTTTCAGACCAATCATCTTTTCCAAAGAATTTCTCTTTTTCTTGAAATAAAGACATACCTTTACCATCATTACCACCGATGATTGGCACTTCGTGTCCACGCTTTGCACTCATCTCATAAGTAATTTTATAATTAATAACTGTCGGAGCAGGAACTCTCTTAGTTACACCATTTTTTAAATCTGAATCTGTACCCATCGAAATCTGTACAGATGTATCAAATGTTAACCAAATTAATAATACTGAAGCGAAACCTGAAATCCATGCTGCTGAACGAGCCCAGAAACGATTATCACTCCATACTGATTTATTAGCCACTCTATCCTCCTAAAATGTGATAGTTGTAGTTAAATGCAACATCAATGCTCATTCTCTTCGTGAACTTGATCTTGCATATAATAGACTGCGTGAGGGAGTAAAAGATACCCTATCATTGCAACCACCAAAGCCTTTGCTGTAAATTCACCTACATGCATCAAACTTCCCATTATATATAAACAATAAGATGTTATAACCCAAAACATATAAGCAAAAGGCATAGCCCACTTTTTAAGCAGACCAACCTTTACAGCCGTAAAAATACCAACATAGAGACCTCCAAAAACTAAAACAAGAGAAGAAGAAACAAATATTGGTAAAAAATCATTCAAAGCGATTTCTGGTCTTATTACAGACGGATCTACCATGACTGAACTCCTTTATAAATTTATAGTTATTTTCAGAACCTTTTTGTAGTTTAACACTATTTTAAATTAAAATAATTGACATTAATCAATTTTTCTAAATATAATAGAGTAAAATAGATAAAGTGAGTGTAAACACTACTGTTGTAACCACCATAATAGTTCTTTTTTGAGTTTCTGAGATTTGATATCTCTTATCTGCCCAATTTGAGAGTGCAATTCCAGGATATATACTAAATATTAGCATAGGAAATGTCATTACTAGTATAGTTATAAGTTCTTGATTCATTTAATACCTTTAGTTTTAAGTATAGATAGTATATCATAGCAAATATAAAAAACTAGATTTTAAAGAGGATAAATGGATTTTTTCAAATATATACATGCAGTTGGTACAGGTGTTAAGGGTAATAGAGATTTGAGTTTTGATGAATCAAAGGATATGATGAGACAGATATTAAATCAAGAGATACATAATGAACAGATTTCGGCATTTTTATTGGGTTGGAGATTGAAGCCTGAGACAATTACAGAATTTAGTGGGGCATTAGAGGCTTGTGATGAGTTTATTACTCCTGTTACAGTGCCTAATTCACTAGAGTTGGGTTATCCTTTTGATGGAAAAGCAAAAAATCCATATATTTTACCACTTGTAGGTAAAATATTGGAAGAGAAAGGTATTAATTTAGTAGTAACAGGTGATAAGCTTACACCTGCAAAGGGTGGAATTACTATTAAAGATATATCTAATAAGATAGATTTCAACTCTAATATTAAATATTTTGATAGAGCAGAGTTTTTTAAAGAGATGAGTGAACTTTCTGATATTCGTATGAGATTAGGATTACGAACAGGGTTTAATACAATTGAGAAGTTACCAAAAATAGCAAATAGTGATTATGCTATTACAGGAGTATTTCATAAGCCTTATGTAGAGAAATATAATAAAATTTTCTCTAGTCGCTATAAAAGATTTGCTTTAATTCAGGGTAATGAGGGAACTCCTGAACTATTTTCAAAGGGTCGTTTATGGATTTCTAATAATGGGAAGTTAGAAGAGTTTATAATAGAACCTAAAGATTATGGTATTAACTACAGTAAATCATGGGATAAAATATCTATTGAAGAATCTATATCTCAAATAGAGAATCCATCTGATGAATTTTTAAAATTAGCTAGATTAAATGCTTCTATATATATGTTTGTTACTCAAAATGCAAATAGTATTGAAGAGGCTTATGAGATATTATCTTAATCTAATGTTATTATATATGTTACAATAAGTAATATATATTAATAAGTAGTAGATAATTGATTTTAATATAAAAGTTTTATCTAAGTTTTAGATAAGATTATAGTAATAAAAAAAATAGGAGTGACTATGGATATAAAAGAGTTATTGGCAAGTTTGGGCAATATTAATATGCTTATCGTAGAAGATGACCCATTTAGTAGATTGCTTGTAAAGTCACTTTTAAGTAAAATGGATAATATCAATTTTTGGGAAGCAGAGAATGGATTAGATGCTATAGAGATTATGAATAAAGAGAGTATTGATATATGTCTTCTTGATTTACATATGCCTAAAATGGATGGTTATGAGGTCTTAGCACAACTTAAAAAAGGTAGTAGATATAGTCATATTTCAGTAGTAATAATGACTACTGAAACAGATATTAAGCAAAAACTTTATAATAAAGGTGCTGATGGATTTATACTTAAACCTTTTGATTTAGATGATTTGAGATTGAGTATATATAACACAATTAAAAATAAACATAGTATTGTCAAAAGAGTAGAGAGTAAAGAGAAGGTAAATTATAGTAAAGAGAGTATAGAAAAATCACAAAGAGAATTTTTTAATAAATTAGCTTCACTTAAGGTTATCTCTAATCCTACTGAAAAATTACAGATGCGTGTCATATCAACAATTACAAAAGAGTTTGCTAATAAATTAGGTTTTAGTGCTAATGAGATACAAAATATCTATGTAGCTTCAAGAGTAAGAGATATTGGTTTGATGGGTGTCAAAAATATATGGGATAATAAGAATAAATTTAGTGAAGTAGATAGAAGAAATTATGGTAAATATATTTTATTGGGTCATCAGCTTTTATCTAACTCTATTGAAACTGATTTTATAAAAGTAGCCAAAAATGTGGTACTACAACATAGAGAGTCTTATAATGGTAAAGGTGTGCCATATCAGATAGAGGGGGAGTCTATTAGTAGTGAGGCTATGATTGTAATGATTGTAGAGACATTTGAAGCACTTCTTAGCTACAGAAGTTATCGTACGCCCCCTAGATATACACATAAAGAGGCTTATGAATTATTTGCTAAATTAAGTGGAGAGAAGTTTGACCCATATCTATCTAAAAGATTTTTACAATATTTTCATGAGTTTATTGAGATAAAAAAAGAGATAGAAGAGAGTGAAGTAAATTAAAAAAGGAATTTAGAAGATGAAAAATAAAATAATTAGTGCATACTCTATTGAAGATTTGATAGAGGAGATTGATGAGGTGGTTAAAAATGATTTTAAACCATCATTAGCATTTATTTATACATCTGTTTCTTATGATGTAAGAAAACTAGAGGCAGAATTACATAAGTATAAATTTTTGGTATTTGGTGCAACAACAGTTGGTGAAGTTTTTGCCAATGAGGAGATGGGTGTCAATGAGATAGAAGAGAGTATTGTATGTATGCTTGTAGATATTAATCCTGATGCAATTGCTTTGAAACTTCTATCTGTTGATGGAGATAATTATTATAATATAGGTGAACAAGTTGGAGAGTGGTCAAAATCTCAATTTGAAGATAGTAGTATTATTACAGTTACTGCAGGATTAGCATTTGATAATGATGCCTATACTCAAGGAATTTTATCAACAGGTATCATTTATGCTTTTGGTGGAGCAGCAGGAGATGATTTGATACTCAAAGATACTTTTGTTTTCTCTAATCAAAACTTTACAAATCATGGTATAGTAGTATTGACAATAGATAATAGCAAAATTGATGTAGTTGGTGCAAGGGCTTTTGGTTGGACTGGTATAGGAAAAGAGAAACTAGTAACAAAAGCTGATAAAAATATTGTTTATGAGATAGATAATCGTCCTGCGATAGAGTTTTATAAAACATATCTTTATGTTGCAACTATTGATATGCCACAAACTGGTATTGAGTATCCTTTAGAGGTAACTATGAGAAATGGACAGGTTGTATATCGTGCCGTTCTTGATATTGATGAAGAGAATGGTTCACTAATTTTTGCAGGGCATGTTGAAGAGAAATCAAAGGTAAGAATATCTGCACCAGAGGGTAAAGGTATTATTGACCATGTTGAAGATAGTCTTAATAAGGTAGTATCAGAGAATAGTAACTTTGAAGCTGATATCGTTTTAGTATTCCCATGTTGTTCAAGAAAGCAGGTTTTGGGTGCATTAACACACAAAGAGATAGAGGTAGCCTATGAAGCTACAAAAGCACCACTGATTGGTTGTTTTGTATATGGAGAGATTGGTGCATTCCCTGGTGGATATGGCTTCCATAATGAAACATTTGTTACAGCATTATTAAAAGAGAAGGAGTAGTATATGTTTATCAAACCTATTAAAACAATTATAAATAATTTACCAGAATCAAGTAGTAAGGTGGTATTAAATAAAAAGCTTGATATTTTAGACAAGCAGATGAAAAAAACGGAGGCAAAATATCTCAAATCAAATGAAGATAAACTTACTCTATCTCATCTACTTACAAAAGTAAACAAAGAACTAGAAGAGTCATTAAGTAACGAAAAAAGATTTATTGCTTCAGTTTCTCATGAACTTCGTACACCACTTACAGCAATTTTGGGTTATGCAGAGCTTTTAGAAGATACAGCATTAAATAACAAGCAAGTTAGATACCTAAATAATATTGTACAGAGTTCAGACCATCTATTAGCACTTATTAGTGATTTGCTAGATGTTGCAAAACTAGAAGATAATAGAATAGAATTATCATTAAAAGAGTTTGATTTAGATGATATTTTAAATGAGTGTGCAAATTTAATCAAATCAAAAATATCTGAGGATGTGGAGCTTATCACAGATATTCCAATGCTTGATTACCCTATTATATCCGATGATAAAAGACTTAAACAAATTTTTATTAATCTATTATCAAATGCTGCTAAATTTACAAAGCAAGGTTCAATTAGATTTTATGTTAAATCAATTGAAGAGTTAGAGGATAAAAAGTTAAAAATCACTATTAATATAGATGATACAGGTAATGGTATCCCTCTTGAAATAAAAGATAAACTTTTTGAACCATTTAAATCTACTGATAAAACACAAGGTACTGGGTTAGGATTGTATATCTCTCAAAAGTTAGCTTATCTTATGGAGGGTAGTATTAATGTGGAATCTAAAGAGAGTGTGGGAAGTAGCTTTAGTACGACAATTATAGTAGATGTATCCCAGAAAAAAGAGATAGGTCAAGAGTTAAAGGGTGCAAATATTATGATGTTTGCAAATCGTGATGATTTTGTTGAGAAAATATCAAAAGAGTTTATGGAGTTAGGTGTAAATTTCCAAAACTATTGTGTAGAAAATTCTGATATAACTTCATCATTAGTTCAGATGGTTGTAAGTGGAAGATTTTATGATATAGCCGTATTTGATATGGAGATATTTAAAAATCATACGACTCATATTGCAGGTACTCTAAAAGCTATCAACCCTGATATTAAACTAATCGCACTTATACCTAGTGATAGTGAAAATCATTTTACTGAATTTGATACAGTTATATATAAACCTCTACCATATCAAAGATTTGTAAAAGATATGGAAAATATCTATTCACAAGAGTTCTTTGGGATAGAAGCAGATGTAGATTATTCTAAATTGGAGATTTTAATTGTAGAAGATGTAGAACTAAATCGTGAGTATGAAAAAGAGATGTTAAATAACTTCTTCTCTATCACTTGTGATACAGCAGTCAATGGTCAAGAGGCAGTAAATAAAGCAAAAATTAAGAGATATGATGCAATTTTGATGGATATGAGAATGCCTATTATGGATGGTCTTGATGCTACAAGAGCTATTAGAGAGTTTGATAAAGAGATACCTATTATATGTATGAGTGCAAATGTTTATAAAGAGGATAAAATTGCAGCTAGTGATTCTGGTATGAATGATTTTATTGAGAAACCTCTATCTAAAGATGATATAGAAAATAAACTCCTTAAATTAATAAATAATGAGTTCTCAACTGAAGAAGAGAGTAAAGAGGAAAAAGATAGAGAGGCTTTAGTAGAGTTGAGTGGGAAAGAGATGAAGCAAAAAGCTTATGAGCATCTTGGAAACAATTTTAATACAGATATTGCCAATAAACTACTATCTAAAGCTCTTAAAAGTATAGCTGATTATAAAGATAGAGTAGAAGTAAGTTTTGATAATAAAGATACAAAAGCACTTATTGAAGACTTTCATGTACTTAGAGGAGTATGTTCTAATATCGGATTATCTGATATTGCTACACTTGCAGGAGATTTACAAAAAATATCAGAATCTGGTGATTTTTTGGCAATTAATGAACCAAAAACAAAGTTATTAGATTTATTAACACTTCTTTTAAATGAAAAAGATTAGGAGTATATGATATGATAGGTTTAGAAAATTTTGGTAAAATTGTTCTTTTGAGTGTAGAGGATGATGAGTTTAACCAAGAGTTGGCATCTGCTATATTTGAAGAGTTTCCAAATGTTACAGTTTTACGAGCAGAGAATGGCAAAGAGGCATTAGAAGTTCTGAAAAATGGTAAAGTAGATATTATCTTACTTGATCTGATGATGCCTCAAATGAATGGGTTTGAGACTCTTAAAATTATTAAAAGTAGTGATGATTACTCTCTTATTCCAGTGATTATAGTTACATCTGAAGAGAATGAGAAAAAACGAACCTATAAGCTAGGTGCGAATGATTTTGTATCTAAGCCTTATAGTCCAACAGAGCTTAAAATGAGAGTAGCTAATAATATTAAGATTAAGAGATTTACAGATATACTAAGTGATATTCAAGCAGATGCATATAGTTCTAATGCTATTAATAATGAACAGTTATATAATCTTCAAAATGCACTTAAAATAGCTGATAATTCTCAGAAACAACTTTTGATAAAGCTTGGAGATATGGCTCATAAAAATGGACATAGAGATAAGCACTCTACCGAGAGATTAGGTGATTATGTATCACTTTTAGCAAAACTTTATGGTATTGATAAACAAGATATTGAGAATATCTTTTACTCTATGGCAATTTATGATATTGGTTTATTACGAATAGAAAAGAATAAATTATCTGATAGCGATACAGTAGAATACAAATCTCATACCCAACTTGGATTAAAAGTATTAGAGGGATTAGAAGATACTAATCTTATACAAATGGCTAGAGATATTACAGCTTCACATCATGAAAATTGGGATGGTAGTGGTTTTCCTAATGGACTTAAGGGTGAAGATATATCTATATATTCAAGAATTACAGCAGTTGTAGATTATTTTGATGAATTAACAGCATATAGATGTTATGATTCAAAGATACTCAATGAAGATGATGCATTAGAGGTAATCAAAAGAGAAAGGGGTATAAAACTAGACCCTAAATTATTAGATATTTTTGTAGAAAACTTTGATAAGTTTTTAGATATAAAAAGAAAATGGTTTTTAGCAAATTAAATAGGAGTTTAGAATGAAATTTTTATATATGATAGTATTAATTACATCACTAAGTTTTGCTCAATTGACACAAGAGGGAAAAGAGTCTAAAATATTTAATAAATCTGAAATAGTTTTGATTAAAAAAGATAAAAATGGAACTATTACGACTATTTCTGATACAAAAGATAAAAAAGAGCATATCAGTATAGTCAAAAAAATAGGATTTTCATCAAAAGATGGTATAGTATCAATTGATACTAACAAAGCCAAAGGTTACTTTAGTGACTTAGGTAAAAATATCAAAAATAAGAGTAAAAAACTCTCTATTGAATTAAAATCTAAAACTCTAAAGGTAACTAAAGATATTGGTATTGAATTAGATAATGGAACTTTTAGTGTAGATTTTAATAAAACAAAAGAGTTTGCAAAAGATGTTGGCAAAAATATAAAAGTATTTGCTGATGATATAAATAAATTTACAAATAAAATTAGAGCTGAAATAAACGGCTCTATATAAAGGAAAAATATGAAACCAATCGATATGAACTCAGATGAGTTTCAAGTAGAATTTGAAAAAACTTGGAAATTTGTAGAGAAAGTTAATAAACAATTTAACTTTGTTCAAAATCCTAATGATGAGGTAAATGAGGGTGTTGCTATGGGTCTTGCTAGAAACAAGATGATATATGGCAAGAGATTTTGTCCATGTTTTATGGTAATTGGTGAGACTAAAGAGGAGCAAAAAACTCCAGAAAATAGAATATGTCCATGTAAACCTGCACTTGAAAAAGAGATACCTGAAACAGGACTTTGTCATTGTGGAATATTCTGTACGCCAGAGTATGCAGATGCACAAAAAACAGAAGATAATATGGAAGAGGCTATTCATCAACACTCAAGAGGATTGACTAAAGAAGAGGCTATTGTTTTACTTGAAAAAGAGCAGTTAGATGGTGATGAACTAGAAGCACTACTAGAAGCAAAAACACTAGGAATGGTAGATTTTGCACTACTTGATGTAAGAGAAGATATGGAGTTTAGAATGGGACATATTGTTGGGACTGACCATCTTGTACCTACATCAATGTTTTATGCTAAAATAGAAGAGCACAATAGCAAAAAAGAGACACCTATTATTGTATATTGTCATACAGGAAGTAGAAGTTTCCAAGTACAACACGCTATGAAAGCTTTAGGATTTAAGCAAGTAAGTAACCTACAATATGGAATTATCTCTTATAATGGAGAGACTCAAAGAGGTTGAAATAAACTCTTATTAAAGAGTACCTTTTTGGGGTACTCCACTCCTATTTTAATAACTCTCCCGACTATAATGGACTGAAAAGTCAAGACAAAAATCAAACACAATCTATTTCCACCAAACCTGTAACATTATGCTACACTTTTAATAGTTTCAAGATAATAATACATAGGTTGTTGATTATTAATACTTGAATAAAATCTCTTAAAATTGTACTTATTTATATATTCTTTTACACCCTCTTTTAACTCCTTAATTGATTGATAATCACTAATTGAGCTACAAGAACTAGTGGGGATTGTTTAAAGAAATTTGCTAAAAGAACAACTGGTTTGCCATTTAAATATTGAGCAATAATACTTGCATAATTTACACCATACTGAGCATTTCCATCTAAAACTTCTTGTGTAATATCAGTATTATTTTTATACTCCACAAACTCTACATTAAGTCCAACATCAGCATAGAAACCTTTCTCTTTTGCTACATAAAATCCAGCAAATTCAAATTGATGCTTCCATTGAAGTTGTAGCTTTATCTTATCAAGTGCTTCTGCATTGGTAAATAATATTAATATATCTAAAGTAAGTAATAATAATATTTTCTTCATATAAACTCTATTATCAATAGATAATCCCACCACCTAATACTCTATCACCATCATAAAATACAGCTACTTGTTCTTTGGCTAATCCATATACAGGGGTATCTAATACTACACTATTATCTTCTATATTTATACTTCCCTCTACACCTTGAGTTCTATATCTTACTTTTATAGTAGCTCTAAAATTCTCTTTTATATCATCAAATAATGATAAATTTTTGATATTAAATTCACTTACTGCTAACTCATCTCTTTTCCCTACAATTATCTCATTTTCTTGAGCATTAATATCTAATACAAAATGAGGGTCATGAGCACCATTGACAAAAAAACCTCTTCTTTTGCCAATAGTATAGTGCATATAACCTTTGTGGTTTCCTACTATCTCACCTTTGGAATTGAGTGTATTTCCCTCTATATTTATATCCATATACTTCTCTAATATCTCTGTATAATCATTCTCTACAAAACATATTTCACTGCTCTCTTTTTGAGATGCTATATCTTGAAATATATCTATCTTAGAGGCAAACTCTTTTACATCATCTTTGAGCATATCTCCTAATGGGAATATCAATCTATCTACTATATCTCTATTGATTTGAGCCAAAAAATAACTTTGGTCTTTGGATAAATCTTTGGCTTTGTATATATATCTTCCATCAGTTTTGGCATAATGTCCTGTTGCGATATAGTCTATACCTAAGCTATCTCCAAACTCTATCATTTTACCAAATTTAATGGTCCTATTACATATTACACAAGGATTTGGGGTAAGTCCTACTCTATAGCTATCTACAAAATAGTTATATACATTAGAGTTAAACTCATCTTCTAAATCCAAAAAGTGTATATCAATATCTAAATACTCTGCTACTCTCTGAGCTTTTTTAAAGTTCTTTTCATGGTATCCCTCTTTGGTATGAAGTTTCATATATACCCCTACTACTTCATATCCCTGTTGTTGTAGCAAAATAGCACTAACTGTAGAATCTACTCCACCACTCATTCCCACTAATACTTTTTTCATTATAGAGTCCCTACAAATTTATCTAATAGATATTTTTTGGTATCAATTACAATATCAGTTGGTACTACTTGACCATTAGATAGATAACTTACAGGAGTATTGGGATTATCAATTAAAAAGTTGATAATTGAACCAATATGATTGGTCTCATCTAGCTTGGTAAAAATCACACTATCTAAATCCAAAAATGAGAAACTATTATATATATCTTGTAAATCTTCATACTTTACGGTGGCTGATAATACAAGATTTGTATATATTTTATACTTATGGCTAGATAATATATACTCCACATTTTTGAGTAGTTTATCTATATCAAAAGGTGAAATCCCCGTAGTATCTACCAAAATTAAATCATGTTCTTCAATAGCATCTAATTTACTGCTAAACTCATCTAATGAATCAATAGATATATGAGTAATTCCCATATTATGAGCATAATTAGATAACTGCTCTTTTGCACCTACCTTATAGTTATCAAGATTAAATAGTGCTACTTGCTTTTTCATACCTTGGCTATATCTTGATGCTAGTTTTGCAATAGTTGTAGTTTTACCCACACCTGTTGTCCCTACAAGCATAATAATATTTTTACCATCTAAATTCTCATCTTTAATTTTAATAGTATTATGAATTTCACTAATAATAAAAGCTACTAACTTTTCTCGCGAAGATAAAATTTCATTAGAATCTATTTTTGATATAATTTTTTCAATAGAGTGTTTATCTATCCCACGATTATAAAAAATCTCTAAGGCACTTTTGATATTTACTTTTTGTTCTATCTCTTTATCTTCATTGACTATCTGTTGTCTGTTTTTTTGATTATACAACTCTTCATCTACTGTTATAACAATTTCACAAATATATTCATCACTATTCTCAATAGGTATCTGTCTTGCACTTATTAATCTAAATGCAAATCCATACTTTGATTTTGCTTTAAAGTATGCCTCTTCAGGAGTAGGGGCGCTAAACATATCATGACGCATTTAAAATTCCTCTCATTGTACTTAATGGTAATATCACACTCTCTCTTTTATTCCAACCTATATGTGGTATCTTTAAATTTTTATCTCTTAGTCTAATATTATTATAAAATATAATATCAATATCAAGACTTCTTGGGGCATTTATAAAGGTTCTCCTTCGTTTAAATCTTTTCTCTATTTGCCAAATATATCTCAATAGCAATTTAGGAGATAGTGGAGTTTGGATTAATATAATAGAGTTATAAAAACTATTTTGGTTACTATATCCAAATGGTGGATTTTTAAATATAATTGATGTCTCTACTATATCAATTAAGTTACTTTTAGATAAAAAAGCAAAAAGCTTATGAAATACTCTTGTAGTATCTCCAATATTCCCACCAATTCCCAAAAATACTCTATTAGAAAAACTACTATATCTACCATTTATATATGGATACTTTTCTGTTTTTATAATAGAGCGTTCTATATCTAGTTTTTTATATAATCTCATAATATTTACCTATAAAATATCAGCTCTACCATTTTTTATCACAACCATATCTTCTACTCTAACCCCAAATTTATTGGGTAGATAAATCCCTGGTTCTATTGTAAATACCATACCATCTTCTATAATAGTCTTACTTTTAGATGAGATATAAGGCATCTCATGAATATCTAATCCTACACCATGTCCCGTAGAGTGTACAAAAAATTTACCAAACCCTGCTTTTTCTATCACATCTCTAGCTATCTTATCTATATCTTTGGCTCTCATTCCACTCTTGGTTCTTGCTATTGCCATATCTCGCGCTTTTGCTACCGTATCATAAACTTTTTGCATCTTAACTTTGCCAAAATCTTGATATAGTGCAAAATCCATATCATCTCTTGCTTGTGCAACTCTTGTCCTATCAGAACAGTATCTTTGATATTTCAATCCTGCATCTACCAAAACTAAATCTCTTTTATCTAATATCTTCCCTGTAGCCATAGCATGGGGCTTGGCAGAATTCTCTCTAATAGCCACAATAGGTTCAAAACTTAGTTCATATTTTCCATTATAGCTCAATATCTCTTTTGCTTTTAGATTTAGACTATACTCATTTTTACCATATCCCTTAGAAGATAGATAATTAGCAAACTTATCAAAAGCATCACTACCTAATACCACAGCTTTTTTAAGCTTTTTAATCTCTTGTGCTGTTTTGATAATTCTCTTTTTATGAGAAAAATCTATATCGGCTTTAAATTTTATTTTTAGATTTTTATTTAATATGTCAAATGAATATAGAGACCACTCTTTTGGGTCAAAATATATTTTTTTGATTTTTAATTTTTTAATGACACTAATAGCTAAATTTAAAATATTTCTACCTATTACTACCTCTGCATTGCTAGGATTTGCTTCAAGGGCATATCTTCCATCTGTAAATAGATAATTGACACCTTCTATACTCAAAAAAATAGAATTATCATTACTATAACCACACTCATAGTATATCGCATTCTCATTTTTCAAAATATAGTTCAATTTTTATCCTTTAATAATAATTGGTGGGTTATATACCCACCCTACCTTAAGCTTGTTGTTGTGCTTGGGCTACTTGAGCTGCTGCTTGTTGTTCTCTCATAGCTTTTACTTCATTTAAAATCTGCATCATTCCCATCATAGCTAAATGGTAACTAAATGCACCCATACCCATAATTTGTCCTGCACATACTGGTGCAATAAGAGATTTACTTCTAAAATCTTCTCTAGCATGAACATTAGAGATATGTACCTCAATAGTTGGTAATTTTACTGCACTAATCGCATCTCTAATAGCAATTGATGTATGAGTATAAGCTGCAGGATTGATAATAATAGCATCACTATCACCCATACACTCTTGTATTCTATCTACAATTTCACCCTCTAAGTTACTTTGAAAAAATTCAATTTCAAAACCATTTTGTTCTGCTACATTTTTCATTTGAGCATGTATATCTTCTAATTTCATAGGTCCATAAATATTTTGTTCTCTAATACCCAACATATTTAAGTTTGGTCCTTGAATTACTGCAATTTTCATAATAGATCTTCCTCTAATTTAGTTTAAGTTTTACATTATATCCAATAATTTTTAAACTCAATCAATATTAAATACAAAATTTACACTGTTTTTAGAGATTTTAGATAATAATATATAATATTTACCACCACGAACGGTACGACTATGTTTATTAGATGAGTTATTATATATTGATTCAATTTGACTATTATATAATCTTAGAATTATATCATCACCCGTAGTATTTAGAGACATTGTAGATGTAGAAGTTACAGTAAATTTATATAATATATTATTATCACTCATAACAACCCTATCATTATCTTTTAATATCTTAATATGCTTTGTAGAACCATAAGTCTCATCTATACAAGTAGAGAGTAATCCAAATTTTGAGTAAGATTTTCTATTTACAATAATATTATATCTATCTTTATTAAGTTTTTCATATAGATAATTATTATTTGGTTCAATATCACTATTTTGTCCAGCATCAATAAATAGAGCATCATCGAGAGTATCAAAATTAGTTACACCATAAAGAAGCACATTACAATCATCTCTTTTGACATCAATAGCATAATACTTCTCCCCCTTAAACTCATAAAGCCCACTACCCACCATATAAGGCATCTCAAATGTGCCATCTCCAATTGATGGATAGTTTATTGTAGTAGTCGGATTTTCACTTGTATTATATGGAGTATCACTCTCTCCACAAGAACCCAAAAATAAAGTACCTATTAACAATATTATATTTATATTTTTCATCATAAATATCTCCTATCTTTTTGAAATTATAGCTATAATTTGCTTTACCTACTCAACCCAACCCTAGCCCTAAGCCCTGCTGTTGTAGTATAACCAATCTCAAAAAATGATAACTCTCTATTTTTATCATATATAATAGTAGTAGGAAATGCCTCTATTTTAAATCTTTTTGATAACTCACCATTATTATCATTTATCACTTCAAAAGATAAATCTCTCTCTTTCATAAATGACTTTATATCACTATTACTACCTGAATTTACAGCAATAGTGATTACATTTGTATCTTTAGATAATCGTTCTATATTATCTACCTCTAGCTTACAGACTTTACACCAAGTAGCCCAAAAATGAATAACAACAGTATCATTTATATCACGACTATTAAAGTCTCTTCCATCTAATAATGAAGCTTGAATTAGAGGCAGTTTGTTTGAGTCTAACTCTGGGCTTCTAAAATAGTTGATTACAAATGATATTACAAATATTGTTATAAGTGTTGTAATTATCTCTTTTATAAATTTTTTAATTTTTTTCATACTCTTTTACCTTATATTTCTTCTTTTATTTTGATATAAAATAATTTATTAATAAAGCAATTATAAAAAAAGCTACTATAGATATATCTAATCTCTTCTGAAAAGATTTATCTTCTATAATCTTATCTTTGAATATAGATGTGATATAAGATGGTATATAATTTACTATCTTATATAAATTAAGAGAGACTTTGCCAAACTCTCCATCTTTAGCAACCATTGAGTTTAGAGTCTCTATAGCTTTATATACAAATGGCCCCTCTATCCCAAATAGTATTAGATAAAATAGTGGAGCTACAACACCATTAGTCAAGATACTTTTATCTGATACCTTTGATGAAATCATCATTGATGAGATTATACTCAAAAGAGTTACTTTTACATAAAAATTTGTCATATACCCAATATATAAATCTATTAAATATACCACTCCTAAAGTGATTAGAATAAGAGTTGTAGATAAAATTGCACCTTGTGAAATAGTATCTTGATAAAATCTCTCTTTAAATGAGTTAATATAATCACTCATAGAATCTATTGGGTGTTTTATTGGAAAAATTCCAATAAATCTATTAATAATATATGATAAAAATCCAACCTCTATAAACATCTTCTAGTATCCTTTTTATATAAAAATTTTAATATTTTATCCAAAATTTATAATTTTAAACCTAAAAAGTGATATAATTTGTTTCAAATATTTAAGCTATTATAGGAAATTATGAAAAATATAAAATTGGAACTAAAAATTGATAAAATAGAGAGTCTGGAGCTATATTCAAAGCTTCTAAATAAAGATATTAATAGTATGTTAGATGAGGCTCTTGAACAGTATTTCAAATCAGAAGATGAGAAACTACTTGCAAAAGAGCAAAATGCTACAAATTTAAGTTATGATGAGTTTTGGAATGGAGTAGATATATAATTAATGTAGGCTTTGACTCACCTACTTTATTTTTATAAATTTACCACAACCTTTATCAGGTGTGCCTCCATGAGTCTTAAACTCTTTTTCACCCTCACTAAATAATCTATATCTTTCACACTCTTGACTCTTTAAGCACTTTTTATTATCACATGCTAAAATTTTTTCTTCCATTTAATTATCCTTTTTATTTAAATTGGCATACCAAATTTTTGAGTGATAAGCTCACCACTTTTATTATAAAATATATAATATAATTTATCTCTATCTATCTCTAATCCTATCAAATATCTAATAGCCATATTAGCCTGAGTTGATGCTATCTGCATAACCATAGGGGCTGATATACCTTTTGGAGTATGATTTGAGATATTAAATACCCCAAAACTACTCTTATCAAAAAAGCAAATTTGTCCATTAAACTCCTCTACACTTGCATATATCCAAGGAGTATTATTATCTTTTGCATATTTATTAATAAGTTCTCTTGAGGGAAGATTATCCGTAGCATCTAAAATTAAATCATATTTTATATCACTATTTTGACTAAACTCATCAAACCCCATTACAAAAGCATCACTTTGAACAAATGGAGATTTAGATTTAATCACCCTTGATACTACACTAGCCTTATACTCATTCTCATTATCTAAAGTAAATGCTATTTGTCTATGAATATTATGAAGCGATACCCTATCAAAATCTACTATATCAACTCGTCCAATACCACTACTACCCAAGGCATAAGCCAAAGATGAACCTAATCCACCTGCTCCAATAATAGCAATAGATTTATTTTGAAGATAGTTTTGTTTCTCCTCTCCCCATAGCTCAATTTGTCGTTTAAAGTAGTGATTGAAATTCAAATTTTATCCCTATTTAATAGTAATAACTTCTGATATGGAGCCAAAAATTCTCTCTACTCTATCTTGCCATAATTTACCAAAAGATACTCTATCCTCCATAGAAGCCCCACCACTCATTATCTTATTCATAAGCATACCCATTTGAGGAGATGGAGATACACTATTAGGATTATAAATAACCTCTACACTATTACCATTATCTTTTCTAGTTAGCTTGATACTTGAATCTATCGCATTATTAAAGCTCATTAATGAGTGTCTAGCAAAATTACCACCAATTCCTTTAAATCCTGATATTTCAGTAGCCCCTGTAATTTGAGTAACCACATTGGCAATTACACCAGATACCCCCTCTTCCAAAGACTCTTTAAAAGCTACCTCTATCTCTCCTCTTTGTGGAGTCTCATTAGGATATAGAGCCTTTAACCCCTCTAAAACCACCAAATAAGCACCTGCTACAGTAGGACAACTATGCCCTGCTTGTTTAACTACATCAAGATAACTAAATTCAACCTCACCATTTTTAAATGTACCTAAAAATGCAGATAGGTCATCTTTTAATATAATAGTCTCAACTTTATCAAAAAACTCTGGATAATTCATATAATACTCCTTTTATAATTGATAGAAGTATAACATAAAAAATATTTACCTACATCTTAATTATCCGATAATCTATCTTTTTACCCCTCTTTTTAATCACATCAATATAAACCTTAGCCCCCTTATCTATAAAATCCCCAGATAAAATAAATTCCAAAGATATATCATAATCTCTATACTCAAAATTCTTATCCAAAAAGTCCCTGCCATCAGTCCTAAATGCTTTTATATCTCTAGTAGTAATCTTATATTGATGATGAGTACTCCAATTTTTACACTGAATCAATATCACTCTATTATCTTTGGTAGCCACCAAGTCAATACCCAAATCAGCCCTCCCCATCTCTTTGCCATGCTCCCAAACTATATAACCTTTTTTACGATATTTTTTGGCTATATACTCCTCATATACTCTACCTTTCTCAATATTATTTAATGGCTTTTTTTTTCTTTTTAATAATATAATAGATATTATAACTATTAATATTATAAGAATTGTTATTTTCATTTTATATTTAACCTTTTTCTATTTTAATATATTATATCTAAACTAGACACTTTTTGAGTAAAAAGTAGGGTAAGGTAGAAAATTTGAGGTAGAATTAGATTATTTTCTTTATTGTCTTGACTTTTGGGATAGAATATTTGTTATAATCAAAAAAAAGGAATAAAATGAAATGTTTTGAACTGACATGCACAGCATACTTAAAAAGAGACATAAGCTACTCAATGGCACAAGATGAAAAGTTAAAAACTCTACACAAAGAGATAGGATTTAAACATTATACATTTGATAATTTTTATCCAATCCAAAGAGATGGAATTTACAAAGAGGGCAATATCTATCAAATAACTTTTCAGTCCATTATAATCTAAATAAAATATATTCCTTGTGTAATTTAATTATGAAAAAAATATCAATTTTAATTATAGAAAATAATAATAAATTGCGGATGCTAATAGTAGAGTCTATTGAAGATTTAGTAGATGAGGTTTATGAGGCTAGAGATGGATTAGAAGCATGGAATATATATAAAGAGTATAAGCCTAGTATAATACTATCAGATATTAATATGCCCAAAATTAATGGATTAGAATTAATAGAAAAAATTAGGGCAAAAGATAGAGATACTCAAATAATTATACTCTCAGCATACACAAATATAGAGTATCTACAAAAAGCTGTTGAACTTCATCTTGTATCCTATCTTATAAAGCCTATGGTATCAGGCGAACTAAGAGAGGCGATACATAAAGCTATATATGAGATAAAATCTAAATATCCAATAGAATTATCTACCCAATATTTTTGGAATGAGTATAATAGCTCTCTTTCTTATAAAAATATAGAAGAAATAGTATTATCTCATTATGAGTCTAAATTAATAGCGTGTCTTTTTAAATCAAAAGGTAAAGCTGTATCATATATAGATATACATATATTTATATATGGTGAAAAAGAGTATAGTAGAGATGCAATAGCAGGATTAGTCAAGAGAATTAGAAAAAAAACATCTAAAGATATTATAAAATCTTGTTTTAAAGAGGGGTATAAGATAAAATAATTAAACATTTTTAATTTTTTTACATATATGACATAGTTTGACACAAGTTATATGTTATAATGATTTTAGAGTTATACTAATAAGTAATTTAGTATTAACTAAAAAACTATTAAGATTTAAAGGAGAGACAATGGCTATGGAATATTATACACCTGGTGTTTATGTTGAAGAGATATCAAGTGGTGCGAAACCTATGACTGCTGCGCCAACACATATTGTTGGATTTTTGGGTGAGACTAGAACTGGTAGATTAAATAGACCTATTATGGTTACATCATGGACACAATATTTTGATGAGTTTATTGGTTATAAACTTCAAGATAAAATTACTCCAAGAGGTACAATAGAAAAAGATATAGATGGTAACAATATTCAAGAAGAAGTACCTTATGATAAGGTAACTGGACTTGACTGGGGTGTTTATGTATTCTTTGCTAATGGTGGTGCTAAGTGTCATGTTGTAAGTGCAAACCATATAGCTGATAATAGTGCAAAAATTGAGAGTCTCAAAGAAGAATTAACTAAACAAGAAACATTAGTTGCTAAAGCAAAAGATAAAGAGAAAGATGCTCTTAAGAAAAAAGTTTCTGATATTAAAGCTCAAATAGAGAGTGCATCTGTTGTTAATTCAAATAATACAAAAGAGTTAATTGGTCATGATGGAGGGCCGGGGAAAAGAACTGGTTTAACATGTTTTAAAGATGTTGGAGAGGTAGCTATTCTTGTAGCTCCAGGTGTAGTATCTCCTGCTGTTCAACAAGAGATGTTAGCTTATGCAGAGGGTGCTAATATATTTACAATACTTGATGCTCCAAAAACTTTAGAGGGTTTAAAAGAGCATGGTCTTACAGATGATTTAAATGGTCTTGCAGGACTTAGTGCAAAATGTGCTTCAAAACAATCAGCTGTATATTTCCCATGGGTAAGTACTTATGATGCATCAACTGACTCTAATACTCTAGTAGCACCAAGTGGATTTGTAGCTGGTATTTATGCAAGAGTTGATAATGAAAGAGGTGTATTTAAAGCTCCTGCTAATGAAGGCGTTAATCTTGCGACAAGTCTTGCATATACTCTAAGTGATACAGAACAAGAATCACTTAATATGAATGGTGTAAATGTTATTAGAGATTTCTCTGATAAAGGTATCGTTGTTTGGGGTGCAAGAACTACTGTATCTATGATTGATGCCGAGTGGAGATATATCAATGTTAGAAGACTATTTAATATGATTGAAAAATCTATTGAAATGGGTACTCAATGGGCAGTATTTGAGCCAAATGATGAAAAGCTTTGGATTGCACTTAAGAGTAATACAACTGCGTTCCTTAGTAGATTATATAAAGCAGGTGCATTTGCTGGTGCTAATGAATCTGAAGGTTTCTTTGTGAAATGTGGGCCTGAAACTAATCCACAAGAGAATGTTGATGCTGGTATTGTAACAGTTGAAATTGGTATTGCACCAGTTAAACCTGCTGAGTTTGTTGTATTTAAAATTGCACAAAAAGCTCCACAAGATACATAGCAGATAGTTACTAAAAGATTTTAATAGACTTTTTGCAAAACTAAAATGGAAGTGGTGCTTTAGCTCCACTAATAATATGAGGCTAAAGCCACATTTCCTGATTTTGAAGTAAGTTTGATAGTTGATAGTTTAAAAATATAATAATAAAAGGAGACCTTTATGGCTGATGGTGAAAGAAGAGACCCGTATGTTGGGTTTAATTATACAATGGAGATTGATGGAGTTGCAGTTGCAGGATTTACAACTATAACTGGACTAACTATGGAGACAGCAGTTACAGAATATTTTGATGGTGATAGTGTAAATACTACTGTTAAAAAAATACCTGGTATTACAAATTATAGTAATGTAACTTGTAAAAGAGGTATTTCAGAGGGGATTGACCTTTATGAATGGTGTGCTAGTATTAATGACCAATCAAGAGAAGTAGAGAGAAAGACTATTACAATTAGTCTTCTTGATGATGCAGGAGCACCTAGAAAGACATATACACTTTATGAAGCATGGCCTTGTAAATATACAACTTCAGACCTTGATAGTTCATCTAGTGATTTGACTATGGAAGAGGTAGAGTTTGTAATTGAGAAGTTAGAGATAGCTGATTAATTATAATTGGTGGGATTATCCCACTAATTTAATAAGAATTAAATTTTTTTAAGTTAAAATGGGTTTGATTTAAAAAAATTATATATAAAGTATTTAGGAGATAAGATGTTTAAAACAGAGTTTGAATTTGTATTGCCAAAAGGTTATGTTGATAAAAATGGAACTGTACATAAAAAAGGTATTATGAGATTAGCAACTGCTAAAGATGAGATAGCACCTCTACAAGATTATAGAGTCAAAAATAATGAGGCTTATATGACTGTGATATTACTTTCAAGAGTAATTACAAAATTGGGTGAATTAGGTAATATATCTACTGCTAATATAGAAAACTTATATTCAGCAGATTTAGATTATCTACAAAGATTTTATCAAAAGATTAATTCAGAAGAGAGTAATATAGTAAATTTACAGTGCCCTGAATGTGAATGTAAATATAGTGTAGGATTAGATGAAGTTTTGTTTCAAGGAGGATAACTTCTTATCCTCTCAAAAATCTTAAAGAAGAGATTGCATACATAGCTTATCACTTTCATTGGTCAAAAGATGAAATATTTGATATGACTCATAGAGAAAGAAGAGATTGGGCTATGAATATATCAAATATTAATGAACAAATAAATAGAGGAGATTAGATATGGATTACTCTTTACCAAATGTAAATATTAATCATTTTAATAGGACTAAATCTTATGATGGTGATTTTTCTACTCTATTTGTAGTATTTTCATCTTTAGTCTCTATTGAAAAGCCTATTTTACTCACCAAAAAACACGAGTTTAACACTATTTTAGAACTACAAGATGATGAGTTTTTAAAACGAGCTGTAGAAGCATTTTTTGTAAATGGTGGAGATAGATTATATCTACTATTTATAAAATTGAATAATAAAAAGTTAAATCTTGATAAATTTAATGATTATTTAATCAAAGAGTGTGATAGATTAAATGATATAGAGGTGATTAGTGCTATAAATTTATTTGACGAAGAGATATATCAAAAGCAATTATCAACCAAAAAAGTGATAGGAGTACAGAGATTAATAAATAATTATTGTGCAAATACACATAGAGTATCTATTACAGATATAAATAGTGATTTCAAGGTAGAGACACTAAATATTATTGGTAAGAGTATTCTATATTATCCTTGGATTATGGATAGCTATAGTAAACCTCTACCCCCATCAATATATGCTAGTGCATTGTTTTCTAAAATGGCAAAAGAGAATAAATATTTTGAATCTATTGCTAATAAAGAGATATTAAATACTTTAGATGTAAATTTAAGACTAGAAGATTATGAGCTTGAAGATTTAGGTAAAAATCGTATTAACCCTGTAATTTTTATGCCTCATAGAGGTGTGAGATTTTGGGGTATCAAGAGTTTTGATGAGAAATTAGATACTGTTAATGAGATAAGAGTATTAAAGTATATTAAACGAAGACTTATTAAAATGAGTAGAGTATATATATTTGAACCTAATACAATATTTTTAGAGGCACAAGTGATATTAATGGTCAAAGTATTTTTAGAAAAACTAGAAAATATTGGAGCATTATTAGGTTATAGTGTAGAGAGAAATGAAGAGAGTTTAGTTGAGGGTAATGAGATAATTATAGATATAGCAGTTGCATTAGCCTCTCCTATAGAGTTTATAAATATACGATTAAATAAATTAGATAAAGATGGTATGATAAACTTAATATAAAATCAATATATAGGAGATATGAATGAGTGGTATAATGACAGGCGTTTATGAACCTGTATTGAGTTATCAGTTTAAGGTATTTTTAGTACCAACAGCAACTGATAAAAAGAATGAAAAACTTATCAAAGATGCAAGTGATGCTTTAGGATTTAGTGAAATTAGTATGGGTAGTAATGAAACGGAAGTTTATGAGTATCAAGAGGGTGGAGAGAATAGTTTTATCCACTCATTCCCAAGTATTACAAAAGCAGGTAAATTGACTTTAAGTCATGGATTAAGTAGTGATTCTACAGCTGGTGCATTGAGAAAAATGATAACAGGTGCTGAAGATAGTAAATATGAAGCAGGAATGTTTTCTATGGCAATTGGTATGTTTAGTTATCCAAATAGCAACCCTAGTTTTTGGTACTTTACAGATGTTTGGATTAGTAAAATGGAGATTGGTGGATTTAAAACAGGAAGTTCTGATGTAATAATTGAAAGCCTAGAACTTGTAGTTAAAAAAGCAGAACTTGAAATTGCTAAAGGTGGTGGGGCTAAGAAGAAAACAACAACAAAAACAACTCCTGAAAAAACAAAGAAAAAAGAAAAAAAAATAACAGATGATAATCTTCCACCAAAAAAAGAAAAAACAACTCCTGAAAAAACAAAGAAAAAAGAAGAAAAAATAACAGATGATAATCTTCCACCAAAAGAAAAAAAGAAAAAGAAAAAAGATGATGGTTGGAAAGAGAGAAATAGAATAAGAAGAGAAAAACAGGCTAAAAAAATAGAAGATGCTCAAAAGAAAAAAGGTAATAAAAATTATAAGAAAAATACTTATGATGGTACACTAGATAATCCTGCTGAAAAAAGAAAAAAGAAAAAGTAGGATAGTATGATAAAAATAAAATACTTGAAAGTAAGAGGTAATATATCTAAATATAGTCTAAAAAAGAATATATTACAAAATAGTATTGTCCATAAAAAAATATCATTATTTAATCCTAATAAAAATATCACTATCAATAAATTCCAAAATCGTTTAGAACAAAGAATTTTTGATGAAGATAGAGCATTTGTAATGCTAAATAGAATTTTTTCCAAAACAGAATATCTTTCAACACCTACAAAATATATAGAGATAGATAAAAATATAATAGTTAAAAAAGATAAATTAATTACTCAACTAAAAACAAAAGTAATCAAAGAACAACATCTAAAAGAGAAATTTATTAATATTAATAAATCATTTGTAAGAAACAAAGAAATTATAAAAAACTCTGCTGTAGGTTTGGTATCACCAAACAAAAAGATAGAAGTAGATAAAAATATAATAGTTGAAAAAGATAAATTAATTACTCAACTAAAAACAAATATTATCAAAGAACAAGAGTTAAAACTACAAGATAAATTTACAATTAC
>Ga0256842_1000133_pt1 | contig 60773 bp, 56 predicted proteins | sample 4559240metaG_FD_185973 | JGI IMG/M metagenome (GOLD analysis project Ga0256842, IMG submission 185973) | Hydrothermal vent microbial communities from Guaymas Basin, Mexico - 4559-240 | ecosystem: Environmental > Aquatic > Marine > Hydrothermal vents | place: Mexico: Guaymas Basin | collected... | reverse complement strand
CTTTCCCCTACTATTAATGTTCTTAGAGTATCAAAGTTTCCGTTTAGTTTTTTATTTGTATAGATGATATTTCTTAGTTTAGAGTAGTCACTTCTTACATTTATATCTATCATCTCTGTTGGGAGTTCCTCTGATATTTTATACTTATTTATAAAGTATAATATCATATCTGTATTAAATACTGGTTCTGGTAGTTTTTCACTAAATATATAGTTGTTATACCACTCTCTTAATAACTCTATATTAACATCTACATCATAGTATTTAAGTAACTCTTCCACTTCATTTTGAGTAAAACCTACCATATCATTAAAATTTGGATTTAATGATATATTACTCCCTATATTAAACCCACTTGTAACATCATACATAGTCATAGGGGTTACACCTGTTATAAACATCCTCTTTAGTGGAGAATCATTACCACTTGTAGCTGTTTTTAAAGTTGTAAAAAACTGTTTAAATAAAGCTGTCTTATGTGATACTACATCAAGATAGCTATCTTTGTTCTGTAAAAGTAGTTTATTGGCGAAGTTGTCGTATTCATCTATGAGGATATATAAATCTAAGTTATGTTGTTTTAAATATGTAAATATATTATTAAAAAGTATAATAGGGTTAGTATCTAATGTCACTTTTAAATCATATTTATCTATAAATAATTTTAATATTGATAAAAGATATGCTTTAAAACTATCTTCAACATTAGCTATATCAATTCCACTAAAATCAAATCTCATTATTAGATAAGAGTTTACTTTAGGGGTAAGATTCTCTCCTATATATGTATCACCAAAAAGTGTTTTAAAATCTTTTTTATAATACTTATCATAGTAGGCTTCAAGAACTGCTAAAAAAAGTGATTTACCGAATCTTCTTGGTCTTAGAAACAGTATAAATCTTTCATTTAAATTTTCTATTTTTTCTATAAAATCTGTTTTATCTACAAAATAATAATTATTTTCTTTAATATCTTTAAAATCTGCTATGCCATATGGTATTTTTTTTGAACTCATTTATAATTTCCTTGATATATTATATCAAAACTAATCTCAATATTTTTAATTGTAAACAACTATTTACCCCAAAGAGTTATACTTCACCTAAGCAGATAAGATAAATAAGAGAGGTAAATTACAAATGATTTCTAAAATTCAAAAGATAAAAGAAGAGGTTGCTAAGGTAGTTGTAGGGCAAGAAAAAATGATTGATGGTTTTTTAGTTGCGCTATTTTGTGATGGTCATATTCTTATAGAGGGTGTACCGGGTCTTGCAAAAACAACGACGGTAAATGCTCTTGCTAAATCTTTAGGTCTTAATTTTAAAAGAGCTCAATTTACTCCAGATCTACTACCAGCTGATATACTTGGTGCTGAGATATATGATCCTCAAAATAACAGTTTTAAGATAAAAAAAGGCCCAGTTTTTACAAACCTACTTTTAGCAGATGAGATAAATCGTGCACCAGCAAAAGTTCAATCGGCACTACTTGAAGTTATGCAAGAGAAACAGGTTACACTAGGTGATACAACTTTTAAAATCGACCCACCATTTTTTGTAATGGCAACTCAAAACCCATTAGAACAAGAGGGAGTTTACCAACTTCCAGAAGCACAATTAGATAGATTTATGTTGAAGCTTGTTGTTGATTATAATACTAAAGATGAAGAGTTAGAGGTAGCTAGAAGAATCTCTAGTGGTAGTTATGAAGAGATAGGTGCAGTGGTAGATTCTAAAGATATAGATGAGATTAAAGAAGCTATAAAAGCTGTTCATATAGATTCCGAAGTGGAAGAGTATATGATAGAACTTGTGTATGCTACAAGAAACCCACAAGAGTATGGTCTTGATGATATAAAAGAGTTTATACAGTTTGGAGCATCTCCCCGTGTAAGTATAGATATGTTTAAGGCTGTTAAAGCTATGGCATTTATGAGAGGTAAAGATTTTGTGACACCGATTGATGTTGCTTATATCATAAAAGATTTGATGCGTCATCGTATAGTTCTTACTTACGAGGCAGAGGCAGAGGGTGTAACTACTGATGAGTTAATTCAAAAAGTTTTAGAAGCAGTAGCGATACCATAAATTTGATTAAAGAGTAACTAATGAGTAATCTAAAAAAGATTCTAGTTCGTGCTAGACGGCAAGTTTTTAGTGAAATGGTTGGTAATAATCCATCTATCTTTCAAGGTGAGGGTTATGACTTTATAGAACTTCGTGAATATATGGCAGGTGATGATATTCGTCATATCGACTGGAATATCACGGCAAAAATGCAAAAGCCATTTATAAAAGTTTTTCGTGAAGAGAGGGAACTAAATGTTGTTATAGCTTCTGTTTTAAATGGTGGTGTTCACTTTGGTTCTACAAAGTTTAAGCAAGAGACTATCGCTGATATTGTGGCATTACTTAGTTATTCAACTATAAAAAATGGTGATTTGCTTAGTTCATATATTTTTACAGATAAGATGGAATCACATCTAAAACCTAGTAAAAAGATAAATCAAGTTCAAACATCTGTTTCAAATATTTTAAATTTTTATGCTTTGAATCAAAAATTAGATTTTAAAGTTATAGCAGATACCCTTTTTAAAAGAGTTAGAAGAAGATCTCTTATCATAGTTGTTGGTGATTTTTTTGAGATTCCAAACTTTAAACTATTGGCAAAGAAACATGAAGTTATCGCTATTATCGTGAGAGATAAACTTGAAGAGAACCCACCTGCTATGGGGTTTTCATCTTTAGTTGATCCAGAGAGTGGGGCAACCTTGGAGGGTGATTTTAATTCATCTAGTGTTAAATCTTATAGTGAAAAGATTAAGGCTCACGATTCTAAGTTATATGAAGTTTTTAGAAAAGATAAAGTTAGATTTACTAAGATATATACAGATTCTATAGTGGGTGTAGAACTTCGTAGATTGTTTGAGGGGAGATGATGCAAGGTCAAAATTACGATATTTCACTACATGATATTAAACCTTTATTACCTATAGATGATTATTCACTATACTATTTTTTAGGTGCTAGTTTTGTTGTTATTGCTATTATTTTAAGTATCTTTTATCTTATATATAGATTCTTTAAAAATAGAAATAAATATAATATTAGAAAAGATTATATGCAAAAAATAGCTGATTTAGATTTAACTGATACAAAAAAATCTGCATATGCTTTAACATTTTATGGTGCTATATTTAAAGATGATTCCTCTCGTCATACAGAGATGTATAAAAATATAACACAAAGATTAGAACCATATAAATATAAAAAAGATGTAGATAAATTTGATAAAGAGATTCTGGGTTATATAGAACTTTATAGGGGGATGTTAGATGTTTAATGGTATCTTTTTTGAGTACCCTTTATTTGGGTTGATAATCGTTTTATTTATCGTTTGTGCTAAGTTTTGTAAACTAAAAATGGCATCTATATATTTTCCACATACTCAACAGTTTGCTACAACGACAGTAACATCTTCAAAGCTAATTTTTTTACTAAAATGGTTAGGAATCATTATGCTGATTTTAGCTTTTATGTCTCCAGTAAAAGATGAACCTTACCAATCTGAACCAAAAAATGGTTATGAGATGGCACTCGTTTTAGATGCTTCACAATCTATGCAAGAGGTGGGTTTTGATAAGAAAAACTTAAATCTTAGTAGATTTGATGTGGTAAAAAACATAGTAAAAGATTTTATATCTAAAAGAAAAAATGACAATATAGGTCTAGTGGTTTTTGGTGAATACTCTTTTATAGCATCACCATTAACTTATGATGACAATATTTTAAATAAGATTGTTTCGCAACTATATATTGGTATGGCTGGAAAATATACTGCTCTTTATGAATCATTAGCACAAGGTGTAAACTTGTTAAAGATGAATAGATCAAAAAGTAAAATAATCATACTTTTAACAGATGGGTATAACACTACTAAAAATAATTTTCCACTTAGTGTTTCTATAGATTTAGCAAAAAAAGAGGGTATCCGAGTTTACCCAATTGGAATCGGTAATTCACATGAATATAATCAAAAAGTTTTACTAAAGATAGCTAAAGAGACTGGTGGTGTAGCTTTTGGAGCTTCTAATGCTAGTGAACTAAAATCTGTATATAAAAAGATAGATGAGCTGGAAAAATCAGAGATAAAATCTGAAAGTTTTACATATCTACACTATTACTATATCTATCCACTTTTTATAGCTTTTATATCACTTATGTTTTATGTTTTTATGAGAAATAAAAGGGGCTAACTATGAGTTTTTTACATCCAGATTTTCTATATTTTTTATTACCACCACTTTTTATACTTTTTGGTTTTTTACTTACTCAAAAAGAGGCTGAACAACATTTCTTTAGTGATGATGTGATAGATAAATTAAGAGTTAGTTCAAACTCTATGACAAGAGAAGCCAGAAATGTGCTATACCTTTTGATGGGATTTTTTATAGTTATAGCTATGGCTAACCCAGTTATAAAAGATGGTACGATTGAGGTAAAAGCTAAAAGTGCTGATATTATGATAGCACTAGATATATCAGATTCTATGCTTGCTAAAGATGTTTATCCTAACAGATTGGAGTTAGCTAAACAAAAAGCTCTTTTACTTTTAGCTGATGCACCAAATGAGAGAATCGGAGTGGTAGCCTTTGCTAAAAAATCATACCTTGTATCTCCACTTAGTTTTGACCATGATGCTGTTCGTTTTTTACTTAGTAAACTAAACACAACATCTATAACACAAAAAGGTACAAATTTTTTAGGAATCTTAGATGTTATAGCTAAAGTGAAAAATAAAAATAGTAAAAAATATCTACTTATTTTAACTGATGGTGGTGATAGTAAAGATTTTTCAGATGAGATAGCTTATGCTAAAGAGAATAATATTGTAGTTTTTGTTTTAGGTATGGGTACAAAACAAGGTGCTCCTATAAAAGAAGCTGATGGCTCATTTATAAAATATAAAGGTGATATTATCATCACAAAACTAAATGATACTATATCTGAGTTAGCTACGAAAAGTGGTGGTGTTTATATACAAAATACAACATCAGATAGTGATGTAAAAGCGATGTTAAGAGAGATAGAGAGTATGAGCGATGAAAAAGAGTTAAAATCACAAGAGATACCAAAATACACACCACTTTTTTATTATCCACTAGGTATAGCAATATTTCTTTTACTTATAGCTACAAGTTCTATAGGACGAGGTGTGAAAACTACACTTTCAACTTTGTTACTTATAACTATATTTGCTGGAACAGATTCTAAGGCAGGTGTTTTAGATTTTATGGAGTTGGAAAAAGCAGAAAAATCTTATCAAAATGGTGATTATAAAAGCTCGGCAAAAGAGTATGAAAACTATGCTAAAAGTAGAAACAATTCAGAAGGTTTTTATAATGCTGGAAACTCATACTATAAAGATGGTGATTATGATAAGGCTTTGAACTCTTATAAAAGTGCTATTTTTAAAGATGATGAACAAAAAGCAAAAAACTATGCAAACATAGGTAACAGTTATGTGAAGCAGGGTAAAAAAGGTGGCTTAGAAAAAGCTATAAAAGCTTATGAAAAATCTTTAAAATTAAAAGATGATAAAGATACTCGTGAAAATTTAGAGGCTGTTAAAAAGTTTTTAGAGAAGAAAAAACAAGATTCTAAGAAAAAGAATCAAAAAAAATCTGATAAAAATAAAAAGTCAGATAAGAAGAATAAAGATTCAAAACAAAACAAAGATTCTAAATCTAAGCAAAACAAAAAATCTGATAAGAAAAAGAGTGATTCAGATAAAAATAAAAAATCTGATAAGCAAAAAGATAAATCAGAGAAGAGTAAAGATTCTAAAGCCAAAGGTGATAAATCTGATAAGCAGAAGAATCAAGATGAAAAGAAAAAGAAAAAGAATCAAAACAAAGCTGATGATTCTAAAAAAGCAAAAGATAAAAAATCTGATGCTAGTGCTTCACAAAAGAAAGGCTCACCTGTTAAGATGAGCGATAGTGAAGCTAAAAAATGGCTTCAAAGATTGAATCGTGAAAAACATACTTATATGTATAGATTAGATAGTAAAAAAAATATAGAGGAGAATAGAGATGAAAAACCTTGGTAAAATAGTAGTTTTAATATTTTTAGTTCCATTTGCATTGTTTGGAAACATTAGAGCAACGGTAGATAATTCAAATGTAGAGTTGGGTGATACAGTGACCTTAAATCTAAACTTATCTGGTGATGATATAGCAAAACCAAATTTATATACTATATGTGATAGTGATATTGTATCATCTAGTTCACAAACAAGTGTATCTATTGTGAATGGGAAATATACTAAAGAGTATATACTTAGTTATCAGTTTGTACCACAAAGTAGTTGTGTTATAAAACCTATAGAGTTGATGATAGATGGGAAAAAAGAGAAAACTAAATCTATAAATATTAAAGTTGGAGCAGTTAAAGCATCTAAAGATTCTGAATTTTCTTTAGAGTTAAAAACTGATAAGAAAGAGTTTTATGTTGGTGAGAGTTTTACATTAACTTTACTTTTAAAACAAAACAAACAAACTAATGCTGTTGATAGTAAATTTACACCACCATCTATGAAAGGTTTTTGGGTTAAGGGTGAATCTAAACCTACTAGATATGATGAGGGTGATTATATCGTTACTCGTGTTGATTACCTTTTAGCTCCACAAAGAGTTGGAGAATTGAATATAGATAAAGCAAAGCTAAAGATTGCTCATCGTGCAAACGGTAGCAATAGTTGGAACTCTTTTATATCAAATATAAAATGGAAAACATACTTTTCAAATCAGATAACTATAGATGCAAAACCTTTACCTAATGGTGTTAGTTTGATAGGTGATTTTAAAATCAAGGCTAGTGTTGATAAAACTTCTGTAAATGCAGGTGAAGCTATAAACATAACTGTTGAGGTTGATGGTGCTGGAAATTTAGAAGATATTAAAAGTTTTAAACCATACATAGATGGTGTTAGTGTTTTTGATGAAAAGATAGTTATAGATGGAGATAAACTTACTCAAAAATTAGCTTTTGTATCTGATAATAGTTTTACAATCCCACCTTTTAGTATCAAATACTTTGATTCTAAAACAAAAAAAGTTAAAGCTATAAAAACTAAAGAGATAAAAATAGTAGTTAAAAACACTAAACATAATGAAAATTTAGTTATAAAAAAAGAGCTAAAAATCACACCTGTCTCAAACAATAGTGAGGTGTTGAATGTAACAAATATATCATATATTTATATTGCTATCGCTACATTGATCGGTTTTATGGTTGGTATTTTTGTAATGGTTATAAAACCGTGGAAAGTTATGTTTAAAGATAAAGCTAAAAAAGTATCTATAAAAGATCCAAAACAGCTTTTTATTAAACTTTTACCATTTAAAGATGATAAAGATGTTCAAAAGATACTAGATTCTTTAGAAAAACATATATATTCAAATCAACCTTTAGATGTAGATAAAAAGGTTTTAAAAGAGGTTATGTTTAATCATCAAATCATTTGAAATTTTATATAGTGATATAGTTTAATATTAGATTAACTTTATTTGATTATATTTCCAACAGTATAAAAATATATAATGATTAAACTAGGAGAAACTATGAGAACTTCATGGGTACAAAAGCGTGAGAATGATCCTGTTAGAACACAAATGTTCTATGCAAGAGAGGGAATTATCACAGAAGAGATGGAATATGTTGCGAAAGTGGAAAACTTATCTCCAGAATTAGTTCGTAGTGAAATTGCTCGTGGAAGATTAATCATCCCTGCAAATGTTAATCATACATCATTAGAACCAATGGCTATCGGTATAGCATCAACTTGTAAAATCAATGCTAACATAGGTTCATCAGCTATAGCTTCAGATGTTCAAGGTGAAGTTGAAAAGATGCAAGTTTCTCAACACTACAAAGCCGATACTGCTATGGATTTAAGTACAGGTGGTGACTTAGATGAGATTAGAAAAGCTGTTATTGGAGCATCTAAGATTCCTATAGGAACTGTTCCTATTTATCAAATTTTACATGATGTTGGAAATAAAATAGAAGATTTAACTATAGAAGTTATGTTAGATGTTTTAGAAAGACAAGCTAAACAAGGTGTTTCTTACTTCACAATTCATGCAGGTTTTTTACTTGAAACTATGCCTAAAATTGCTAAAAGAAAGATGGGAATTGTTTCTCGTGGTGGTTCTTTGATGGCTGCTTGGATGATGCACTATCATAGAGAGAATCCATTTTATACTGCATATGATGAGATTTTAGATATTTGTGCAAAATATGATGTAGCATTATCTTTAGGTGATTCACTTCGCCCCGGTTGTTTAGCTGATGCTTCTGATGATGCTCAACTAGGTGAACTTAAAGTTTTAGGTGATTTAACACTCAGAGCTTGGGAAAAAAATGTTCAAGTTATGATTGAGGGTCCGGGGCATGTTCCTTTAAATCAAGTTGAGAGAAATATGAAGCTTCAAAGAGAACTTTGTCACGAAGCACCTTTTTATATTTTAGGGCCATTAGTAACTGACATCGCTGCTGGTTATGACCATATCTCTAGTGCTATCGGTGCTGCTGTTGGTGGATGGCATGGTGCTTCTATGCTTTGTTATGTAACACCAAAAGAGCATTTAGGTCTTCCAAATGCTGATGATGTTCGTGAAGGTATTATTGCTTATAAAATCGCTGCTCATGCTGCTGACATCGCTAGAGGTCGTACTGGGGCTAGAGATATAGATGATGAGATGAGTGATGCTCGTTATAGTTTTGACTGGGAAAAACAGTTTGAATTAGCACTTGATAGTGAAAGAGCGAGAGAGTACCATGATGAGACATTACCTCAAGATGTGTTTAAAGAAGCAGAGTTCTGTTCTATGTGTGGACCAAAGTTTTGTTCATACAAAATCACACAAGAGATAATGGAAAATCCAGAGGGAATTGAAAGAATCATACAAGATAATAAAGATAAAGAGGAAGCTAAAGCTTCAAAATAAAAATTAATTATCTAAATAAGAGTATATTTGTCTTATTTAGATATGATAAAATTTCAAAATAAATATTATAAGGAAAATAAATGACTGAAGAGATTGTAAAATCAGCTCTATCAAAAGTTATGTATCCAGGTTTTACTAAAGATATTGTAACTTTTGGTTTTGTAAATAATATACAAATTAATGGAAAAAATGTAAGTTTTAATGTAGAGATAACTTCTAGTGCACCTGAAGTTTCACAACAAATTTTTGATGACTGTTTAAGTGAATTAAAAGCAGTTGGTGCAGATAATGTTGCTCCAAATATTAAAGCTCCAGAGATGCCAAAACCAGATGTTCCAAAAAAGAAAAATATAGCTCCACAAGTTAAAAATTTCTTAATGGTTAGTTCAGGTAAAGGTGGGGTTGGTAAATCAACTACATCAGTAAATCTTGCTATATCATTAGCTAAGATGGGACTAAAAGTTGGTCTTTTAGATGCTGATATTTATGGTCCAAATATCCCTCGTATGATGGGTTTAGATCAAGCTAGACCAGAAGTAAATGGTAACAAAGTTTTACCACTTAAAGCTTATGGAATCGAAGTTATGTCTATGGGTTCATTGATGGAAGATGGTCAGTCACTTATGTGGCGTGGTGCTATGATTATGAAAGCAATTGAGCAATTTTTAAGAGATATTTTATGGTCTGAATTAGATTGTTTAGTTATCGATATGCCTCCAGGAACTGGTGATGCACAACTTACTCTTGCACAGTCTGTTCCTGTAACTGCTGGTTTAACTGTAACAACTCCACAAGCTGTATCTTTAGATGATTCTCGTCGTTCATTAGATATGTTTAAAAAGTTAGGTATCCCTATCGCTGGTATCGTTGAAAATATGAGTGGTTTTATCGCTCCAGATACTGGTGTTGAGTATGATATTTTTGGTAAAGGAACTTCTCAACCTATGGCTGATGAGTTTGATACAAAAATTATTGCTGAAGTTCCGATTGAACCAGCTATTAGAACTGGTGGTGATGAGGGTAAACCTATATCATTTGTAAGTCCAACTTCTGAATCTGCTAAAAGATATGCAGCTGCTGCTGAATCTATTTGGGCTACGATAAAAGAGGTAAATGCTAACGGTGGTGCTGATAATGCTGCTGTTCAACCAACAACACCTCCTGGTGTTTCTGCTTGTAGTATGTAAGATAACGACGCATTTTATTGCGTCGTTATATTTTTTCATCTCTTCTTTTTCACTAAGGTTAAGCAAGAAGTCTATTTAACGAATATCATCACTTTCAGACATCTCACTAGAATATAGAACTATTTTATTTCTACCTGTTGTTTTAGCTACATATAGAGCTGTATCAGCAAGTTTTATTGATTTCCAAATAGTATCACCATCTGTAGGGAAGTTTGCTATACCTATACTCAAAGTTTTTTGTATATTCTCTCCATTACCAACATCAAACACTAAACTTGCAAATTTTTCATGTATGCCTTTTGCTATTTTCATAGTTCCATCTTTTGTAGCATTGTGAAGCATAACAACAAACTCTTCCCCACCATAACGGATAGCTAAATCAGATTCTCTAATAGAGTTTCTCAGAAGTGTACCAATCTCAACGATAACTTTATCACCAACATCATGCCCATAAGTATCATTTACCATTTTAAACCAATCAACATCAAGCATAAGTACACTATAAGTCTCTTTCTCTCTTAAAGCTTGGTGCATAACTTTATCTATAAACTCTTCTAAGAATCTTCTGTTATATAAACCTGTCATACCATCTTTAAGTGATGTGTCACGAAGTTTATCCATAAGTATTCTACTCTCTATAACAGGTTTAGCAGCTTCAAGATAGTTTTTTATACTAGGTATCAAGCTGTTGATTCTAGTTATCTCTTTTGAATCTTCATTTGTTATAGATAAAACTAACGAGTTATCATCATTGATTTGAAAAGGGATACATATATATTCTAGTTTATTTGATATACAAGTTTGACATAGGTTTACAAACTCTGTAGATATTACATCTGTTTTTGTTCTATGCGCTCGACATTGTAAAACCTCTTTATTTACTATATCATCACAAACATTCACACCATCTTTACTTACATAAATTAGTTTTCTCTCTTTTGCAAGATTATTGATTTTATATAAACTAAAACTGTTTATATGGTATTTTACTTTAAGTATATCAGTAATTCTAGCATATATCACCTCTTGTGATTCATCTAACTCTATAGTCTTTTTAAATTTATATATATCTGACAACTCTTTTATAATTGTTTTTGCTTCATAAAGTGGATCAGCTGACGATGTTTCCCTTTGTGGTATAAAAGTAGATAGATTATACTTTATATCGCCAAAAGTTTCTTGCATTTTTCTAAACAAGGTGTTCATTTGGTTTGTTATATTCTCACCATCACCAGATACAGTTGTAACAAATTTATGAGTAAAATCACCACTATATGCTTTTTTTATACCATCTTGTAAATTTGAAAATAGTTTCATATATGGTGTAGCATAGTAGTTAACTAAAAATAAAACTATAACAGTGAAAATAAGATTTATAGCTAAAATTTTAAGTATAGTGATTAGACCACTATTTCTCATATTTGTAATATCAAACTCCATACTAATCGCACCAAGAGTATCACCTCTTTTTACATTATGACAGCTTAGACAATTTATACTGTTGTTTGTTGTAGCTTTGTAGGGTATAGTGATTCTTAAAGTGATATTTTCACTATTTTCTGTAATCTTTTTAATTATTTTACCAGTTTCTAATACTTCTGCATCTATAACATCTCTAACTGTTTCATTGTTGAATCCATCACCATATTGTTTAGTAACATGTTCACTTCTTACTAACCATAAAGCCCTGATTTTTTCATTTGATGATATTTGGTCTAGGAAATATTGTCTTTTGTCCATGATTCCATTAACCATATGTGCAGTCAAACCATCTTTAACAACAACTGCTGTCATTTTGGCTTTATCTATAGCATGTTTTATACTGTAGTCTCTAAAATTTAACGAGGTGTTTACAATGGTTGCTGTAGCTAATGTTAGTAGCATCGCAGCCACAATGAATAGTAATTTAGATTTTTTTTGCATAAAATTTCACTTTAAATAATTTAAGCTTAATGATATCTAATTATTAATAAATTTAAAGTAAAAGATTAAATTAAATAACTTTAAATATAACTTCTTTTTATACTAATTACTCTACAGTTACACTCTTAGCAAGATTTCTAGGCATATCTACATCATTACCAAGTCTAACAGAAATTTCTAAAGATAGAAGTTGAACAACAACCATCATCTCAAAAAATTCTAACATATAGTGATTTACTCTATCTATATTTATAAAATCATCAGCTTTTTCAAACTCTAAAGAAGATATAGCACATATAGTAGAATCTCTAGCACTTAACTCCTCTACATTACTTTTTGCTTTTTCATAATGAAGATGCTCAGGAAGTAGAGCAATAGTAAAAAGTTCAGGGTCAGCTAAGGCGATAGGACCATGCTTCATCTCTCCACTAGGGTAACCCTCAGCATGAAGATAACTTATCTCTTTTAGTTTTAAAGCACCCTCTAGTGCTAATGGGAAGAAAATATCTCTACCTATAAAGAAAAAACCGTGACCGTGAAGGTATCTTTTAGATAATCTTTTAATTCGCTCATGTGTAGAATCTGTCACTTTTACAGCTGATGGAATCTCTCTTATAAATGAGATATGTTTAGTTATCTCATCATTTGATAGTGAGTTTTTGAGTTTGGCTATAAAAAGTGTAAGCATCCAAAAAATAGTTACTTGTGTAGCAAATGCTTTTGTAGAGGCTACCCCTTTTTCAACACCAGCACGAGTAAGTATAGAAGCATCAGCTAATCTAACCATAGATGAGTTATCAACATTACAAATCACTAAAGTTTTAAGTCCAGCTTTTTTAGCCATCTTTAGAGTTTCAAGAGTATCAGCAGTTTCACCACTTTGAGAGATAACTATGAAAAGTGTATCTTTACTCATTATGGGTTCTCTATATCTAAACTCACTAGCAACCTCTATAGATGTTTTTATCTTAGCATATCGTTCAAAAAGGTATGTGGCACTTAAAGCTGAATGGTAAGATGTCCCACAAGCACAAAGTTTTATCTCATTTATACCCTCAAAAAGTGAAGAATCTATCTCATCAAAAACAATCTCATCATCTCTTAATCTACCTAGTAAAGTATCGGCTATAACATCACCTTGCTCATAGATCTCTTTTTCCATAAAGAATCTATATCCATCTTTTTGAGCAGATAGTTTGTTTTGAGCGAGTTTAGTGAAGTTTGGTTCTGTTTTTTTATCATCTATGTTGTAAATTACAATATCATTTGCTTTTACATAACCATAATCACCATCTTCAAAGTAGTTCACTTCATCAGCATAACCGATAAGAGGTGTATCTGAAGAAGCAAAAAACTTTTCATCTGTACCATTTTTACCAACCAACATAGGTGAGCCATATTTAGCAAAAAATATAGTCTCATCCATATTTTTCGTTACTAAAAGGATAGCATAAGCACCCTCTAGCCTTTTTAGAGTTTGTTTAAATGCTTCAAAAGAATCGTTTGTTGATTTTAAATTTTTCTCAAACAGATGAACTATAACCTCAGTATCTGTTTGGCTTAAAAAAGTGTATCCATCAGCTATAAGCTCTTTTTTTAATGATACATAGTTCTCTATGATTCCATTATGAACAACATAAGATGATTCGCCAATATGTGGATGAGCATTTAGTTCTGTTGGTTTTCCATGAGTAGCCCATCTAGTGTGACCGATACCGATAGAGAAACCATCGGTGGTAAAATCTTTAGTTTTCTCTTCAAGATTTATAAGTTTTCCAGTAGCTTTAAAAGAATCAAATTTACCATGATTTAAAACAGCAATCCCAGCAGAATCATAACCTCTGTACTCTAACTCTTTTAACCCGTCTATTAAAACTTTTTTAGTGTCGTTTTTACCTAGATAACCAACTATTCCACACATATAATGTTCTCCATCTTAATTATTATTATGTATAATATCACAATATAATTAAATTTTTTAAAATAGAGGAAATATTATGGATTATTATAGTGCTTTTTTACTGATTTGTAGTGGGCTTGGTTTGTCTATGTTGTCTCTTTACTTTTTTGTTAAGTTGAGGAGGGAGGAACATCTCCAAAAATTGAGGCTTTCACCTTTTAAGGATGAGTATAGAGAGTATTTAAAACATACTCCACATTATGTGAATCTTTCAAAAGATGAGCAACAACAGATAGAAAAGTCTATTCTTTTATTTATCGATAGTAAAGAGTTTATAGGTGTTTCATTGGATGTTAGTGATGAGATGAAAGTGATTATCGCTTTTTATGCTTGTATTCTTCTTCTACATAAAACAACGACAAACTGTTATGATAGTGTGAAAACTATCATTATTTACCCAACTGCCGTTGCTTTAGAAAGTATACAAGCTTCTGGTGGTATATATCAACAAGAGCGATTTTTCATTGATGGTCAAGCTACTGTTGATACTGTTGTTATCATTTGGCACGATGCTAAAAAAGAGGCATATCATTTGAGACATAACAATGTTATTATCCACGAGTTTACACATGAGATAGACCTTATGACAGGAGAGATAGATGGTGTTCCACCTATAGAGCGTTCTAAGTATGATTCTTGGGTAAAAGAGTTTTATGGTGACTATAAAAAATTAAATAAAGTTACTTTAAAAAATAGAGGATGGGGAAGGTATAAACTCCTAGGTTCATATGCAGCAACAAATGAAGCAGAATTTTTTGCTGTTGTTACTGAACGATTTTTTGAATCACCAAAAAGTTTACAAAAACATTTTCCAGAACTATATAAGGAACTAAAAGATTTTTTTAATATAGATACTCTCAGCCTTGTAAAAACAGTAAAATAATTATATATTTTCAGTATTTAGTAAATTATAGATTTTTTCTTTGTTATCACATAGATTTGTATGTTTTTCCATTAAAAAGCTATCTTTTATTTTATATTTGGAACTATGAATCTTTGCTGTTATAATATTTATATTTAGTTTCTCAAAACAATCCATAATCCGAGCTAAAACACCTTTTTTATTTGCTGTATGAACACTTATCTCAGCATGTGTTAGTGAGTGTTCACAATCTATAGTTATCTCAGATCTTTTAATCTCTACATCATATAGTTTTACCTCTCTTGACATATCAAAAGCATTCTCTATAATCTCGTCAATCAAAATAAGTTCACTTCCATTAACACTATGTAGAAATTCTATTTTAAAATATTTCAAATCATCAAATAGTGTAAAAATCTCCATACTTCTTACATTCAAATGGCTAAGAGTTGCTAACAGATAGCTGATATTTAAAGGGATTCTTCTAAATATCTCTATACTTAAAGATTTATCTGTATTTATACTAAAACTATACTCTTTTGTTTCTCTAGCTTTTTTAGCTATATTTACTATATCTTGTGGTGTATGCTTGAAGAAAAATAGATTAGATTCTACTCTTATAAGTTTTTTTTGTAAAACTCTTGATAACTCTTTAAATTCATTAAGATTTTGTACTCTTTTTTCAATAGTAAGTCTTTTAGTTGCATCTGTAATTCTAGCACTATTTTGAGATATTTCTAAAGCACTTAGATATAAATCATAAAGTAATTTAGAGTTAAAAGAGTTAAATATATCTCCACCAACACCATTTATATCTGCATAAGTTAAAATATATAAAAGTTTTAAATTTTTTGCATCTTTTATATTTGACATAAATTTATAAAGAGTTTTTTCGTTGTGAATATTTTCTTTAAATGCCACATTACTCATCAGCACATGATGTTTTATCAATGTTACAGCACGATCTATAAGTTCATCATTTAGCTTTAAACTTTTTGCAAAAGGTATGATTAGCTTTGCTCCAACTTCACTATGCTCTTGTTTTCTACCTTTTCCTATATCGTGAAACAATGTTACCACTTTTATAAGTAGTTTTTCATTAGAATCTAGTTCTTCATAAAGGTTTTGTATAAAAGGCTCTTTGATATTTTCAAGTGCCTCAACACATTTTATAGAGTGTATATCTACAGGGTAGGTGTGATAACCATCAAATTGAGGAAGATACATAACTTTTCTAAAATTTGAAAATAGTTGATGTAATATACCAGCATCATAAAAAAGTTTTAAAAATGGATAAACATATTTTTTAGCTAACAACTCTTTTAAAAGATGATGAGTTTTTGGTTTAAGTGGATGAAAAATCTTTGTATATGTAAATTGATTTAAAAAACCAGCATCAAACTGATACTTTTTATCTTCAAGAGATACCAAAATTTCAAGTAAACTATTTATATTTAGTGGTTTTAGTTTATATGAAGCAAACAAGCGACTATCAACTTCATAGATTCCTTTTTGGATTCTGTTGTGTCTAAATTTTGATATATAACTTTTATCTACTAAGTAGGGTCTGACCATCTTTTTAACGAAGATTTGAGTAAAATTATTGATTCTCCACTGTGCAGATAAAACTTTACTAACCAACCTTTGTTGGTTAGTAAAACCAAGCATAGAACTAACTTGTGGGATATACTCTAGTAAAAGTTTATCTTCTTGTTTATTAGCTATAAGATGTAAAGCACTTCTTACACGAAAAAGAAGTTCTAATGCGATTCTATACTCTTTGTATTCCTCTTCTGATATAACTGTATTTGCTAACTCTCTTAAAGTTTTTACACCATATATAGTTTGTGCTATCCAAAAAAGAAGTTGAGAATCTCTAAGCCCACCAACAGATTCTTTTATGTTTGGTTGCATAGATGTTGGATGTTTTTTCCGTCTGATTTGTGCTTCTTCAATCTTTGCTAAAATAAACTCTTTTTGTTTATAGAACCTTATCTTTGTTAATTCTCTTGATGTTGCTTGCCATGTAAATGTTGAGCCTGTTATAAAACGAGATTCCATTAAAGCTGTTCTTATCGTACTATCTTCATTACTAGCTTTAAAAAGATCACTTACCTCATGCACTCTATGACCTAGTTTTAGTCCAGAATCTAGTATAAGATAAAAAAGTTTTTCTATGATAAGCTCACTATTGTAACCATCAACCTTATCATAAACTATAAGGAGGTCTATATCACTATGAACACAAAGCTGTTCTCTACCATAACTTCCAAGTGCAACTATTGCTATGGGTATCGAGTTTCTCATAGGTATATAGTTTCCAAAAAGTCGTCTAAGTAAAGTTTTATACATCAAATCTATTATAGAATCTAGTTTCTTAGTATGTTTAACTAAAAAATCCTTACCTTGAGAACTTTCAAAAAGTTGATTTAAAGAACTTTTATATTCGTCTATATATGCTTTGAAAAGTTTAGATAACTCAAAATCTGAACCATTTTTTTCTATAATATTTTCAATTTGTAACTTTATATCCAATGAAAACTCCTAATATATTTTCAATATTATAGTATAGTTGTTTTAATTAGATATAATCCTCCACACAAATTTTAAATAAGTTGGAAAATTAAAATGACTATAACAAAAAGAGTTACATTTATTGCAAAAGAGGGTAGTGAAGCTAAGATGAAAGAGCTTTTATCTGCGATGGTAGTACCTTCTAAAGCTGAAGATGGTTGTCTTTTTTATGAGATATTTCAATATGAAGATAATAGAAAGAAATTTATGGCAGTAGAAACATGGAGAGATGAAAAATCTCTTGATGGTCATAAAGCATCTGAACATTATAAAGTTTATAAAACATCTTATGAACCATTTTGTGAAAAAAAATATACAGACGAGTTAGAGGTTTTAGGTTAATCCCTAAATAATATAGAAATGGGAAAAGTTTTAAACTTTTCAAACTAGATTAATTTTTAATTAATCTGATAATAATTCAAGGAAAATTATGTATTTATTTACAAGTGAAGTAGTAAGCCCCGGTCATCCAGATAAATGTGCTGATATTATAGCAGATAGCATCGTTGATGCTTTAATCATAAAAGATTCTAAAAGTAGAGTTGCTAGTGAAGTTTTTGTAGCTGGTAAACATGTTGTAATTGGTGGTGAGGTTACTTCAAAAGCAAATCTTAGCGATAAAGACTATGAAAAAATAGTAAAAGATGCTCTAATCAAAATCGGTTATGATGGTAAAAGTGCTTTTACTAAAGAGCAATGTTTATACCCATCTGATGTTAAAGTTCAAGTTTTACTAAATCGTCAATCACCAGATATTAACCAAGGTGTAGATCAAGAAGATGGTGAGACTGGTGCTGGAGATCAAGGGATTATGTTTGGTTATGCTTCAAATGAGACTGCTGACTTTATGCCTGCTGCTATAACTTATGCTAGAATCTTAAGTGATAAAGTTTATAACTATGCCCTAAAACACAACCATAAACTAGGTGTTGATATAAAAACACAAGTTACACTTGACTATGGAAATAAAGAGAATTTTGAGAACTGTAACCCTCAGTCTATTCATACTATAGTAGTATCTGCTCCATCAAATGAAGATATCGATATAGCTGAGGTTAGAGAGTTACTTCAAGGTCTTATAGATGATGCTGGTCTTCCAACAAACCTTTATGACCCTAAAAAGACAATCATCCACTTAAATCCAACTGGTAGATATGTAAGTCACTCTCCACTTCACGATTCTGGTCTTACTGGTAGAAAACTTATTGTAGATAGTTTTGGTGGTTATGCACCTATAGGTGGTGGTGCTCAAAGTTCTAAAGATTACACTAAAGTTGATAGAAGTGGTCTTTATGCTAGTAGATGGATAGCTAAACATATAGTAGCATCAGGATTTGCTAAAAAATGTTCAGTTCAACTATCTTATGCCATCGGTGTAGCAAAACCAACATCAGTTTCAGTAGATACTTACGGTACAGCTTCTAAAGGTTTAGATGATGATAAACTTTCAACTTTTGTAAGTGAAAACTTCTCTTTAACTCCCAACTGGATAACTGTAAAATTTGGTCTTGATAAACCAAGTGCTGAAACATTTTTATATGCTGATGTCGCAGCTAGAGGTCAAGTGGGGCAAAGTGACTACCCTTGGGAAAAACTTGATGCTTTAGATATTTTTAAAAAATTAAAATAAAGTTTATAAAAACACTATCATTACAAACACCCACAATTTTTTCTTTAGTTTTTTACTAAAGGAAAAATAAATTTTTAAAAGATATAATTTAGCATAATAATTTCAAATAATAGGAAATAAGATGTCAGAGATTCAAAAGAAACAAGTTTTTAAACCAAATAGAGAGTTTGCTAAAGATGCTAGAATTAAAAATATGTGTGAATATCAAGAATTACAAGATTATGCAACAGAAGATTATGAAGGATTTTGGGGTGATTATGCTAAAGAGAAGCTTGATTGGATTGAGCCTTTTACAAACACTTTAGATGAATCTAATTTTCCATTTGTTAAATGGTTTGAGGGTGGTAAACTTAATGTGGCTGAGCAATGTATAGACCGTCATTTAGATACTCGTAAAAACAAAACTGCTATCATTTTTGAGGGTGATAGAGGGGATGTTCAAAATATCACTTATCTTGACTTATATAAAAATGTAAATAGATTTGCTAACCTTTTAAAAGAGGATTTTGGAGTTAAAAAGGGTGATAGAATTGTTATCTATATGCCTATGATTCCAGAAGCTGCTTATGCTATGCTTGCTTGTGCTAGGATTGGGGCTATCCACTCTATCGTATTTGGTGGGTTCTCAGCAGAAGCACTTAAAGATAGAATTATAGATGCTGAGGCTAAAGTGGTTATAACTGCTGATGGTGCTTTTAGAAAAACTAAACCATATATGCTAAAACCAGTTGTAGATTCTGCTCTTGATGGTGAAACTCCTGTTGAGAAAGTTTTAGTTGTTGAGCGAAACCATGAAGATGTTACTTGGGTAGCTGGTCGTGACTACTCTTATAATGAACTTATCAAAAATAAATCTGCTAAGTGTGATGCTGAAGTTATGGATTCTGAAGACCCTCTTTTCTTACTTTATACTTCAGGTTCTACGGGTAAACCAAAAGGTGTTCAACATAACTCTGCTGGATACATCCTTTGGGCTCAGATGACTATGGAGTGGGTTTTTGATGTTAAAGAGAACGACACTTACTGGTGTACTGCTGATATTGGTTGGATTACAGGGCATACATATATAGTTTATGGTCCTTTAGCTATGGGTGCTACAACTGTTATGTTTGAGGGTGTTATTACTCATCCTGATGCTGGTCGCCCTTGGGCTATGGTTGAAAATCATAGAATCAACCAGTTTTATACTGCTCCAACTGCGATTCGTGTTTTACATAAGATGGGTGAAGATGAACCTGCTAAGTATGATTTATCTAGTTTAAAAGTTCTTGGAACTGTTGGTGAGCCTATCGACCCTCCAGCTTGGAAATGGTACTATGAAGAGGTTGGTCAAAGTAAATGTGCTATCGTAGATACTTACTGGCAAACTGAAACGGGTGGACATATAGTTTCACCATTACCAGGGGCTACACCTATAAAACCAGCTTGTGCTACACTTCCACTACCAGGGATTATGGGTGAGATTCTTGACCCTCAAACTGGAGAAAAAGTGGCAAATGGTGAGAGTGGTTATATGTGTATCACAAAACCTTGGCCATCTATGATAAGAGGTGTTTGGGGTGATGAAGATAGATTTGTAAAATCTTACTTTGGTGATGTTAAAAAAGATGGCAAAGCTGTTTATTTTACAGGTGATGGTGCGAACTATGATGAGGATGGTTACATAACTATAACTGGTCGTACTGATGATGTTATAAATGTAAGTGGTCATAGAATGGGAACTGCTGAGGTTGAAGCAGCTATCAAAAAACATTCAAATGTAGCTGAAGTTGCTGTTGTTGGTAAAGCACATGAGATAAAAGGTGAGGGAATCTTCGCTTATATCGTACTAAAATCTGATGATGGTATAGCTGATGAAGTGGAAGAGGTAAAGGCTATAAATAACATCATAAAAAAAGAGATAGGAAATATCGCTATTTGTGATGATATGGTGTTTGTATCTGGACTACCAAAAACTCGTTCAGGTAAAATTATGAGAAGAATCCTTCGCTCTATCGCTAAGGGTGAAAAAATTACTCAAGATATATCTACTCTTGAAGATCCTAGTGTAGTTGCTAAAATCTCAGAGATGGTTGGGAAGTAAGTTTATTTAATGATTATTTTGATATAATTATTTTGCGATTACAGCTTGATTTAGTCAAGAAGGCTAGTAGATAAAAGGTGGAATGGTTTTTTTAAACTGTTTCACCTTTTTTTTTGCTTGTCTCCCCTTAAAATAAATAAAAAGAGAAAACTATGGAATTATGTGTTGCCTTAGACCTACCTACAAAAGAGGAAAATTTAAAACTTATAGAGGATATAAAAGATTACGATGTTTGGCTTAAAGTTGGGCTTCGTACTTATATTCGTGATGGTGAAGATTTTTTAAAAGCTATTAAAAAAATAAACCCTGATTTTAAAATATTTTTAGATCTAAAACTTTATGACATCCCTAACACTATGGCTGATTCTGCTGAATCTATCATTGGACTTGGTGTAGATATGTTTAATGTTCATGCTAGTGCTGGACAAAGAGCTATGAAAGAGGTTATGGGTAGATTAGAAAAGTATGATAAAAGACCTATCGTTTTAGCTGTTACTGCTTTGACATCATTTAGTGAAGATGAGTTTAGTGCTGTTTATGAAAAAGATATAGCTTCAAAAGCTGACCAGTTTGCAAAAGATGCAATGGAGAGTGGTTTAGATGGTGTTGTTTGTTCAGCGTTTGAGAGTCAGTCTATAAAAAATATCACATCAAAAGATTTTATGACATTAACTCCCGGAATCCGTCCATTTGGTGAAGATGCTGGAGATCAAAAAAGGGTTGCTGATATAGAGTATGCCAAAGATGCTTTAGTAGATTTTATAGTAGTTGGTCGCCCAATCTATAAAGCTGAGAATCCAGCAGAAGTTGTAAAAAAGATTTTAAATAAGTTATAAAAATACTTTTTATCAATTAAGTTACTATGTTTCAATTATATAAAACTTTTATTGTGGCATAATTCTTTTTATATAAAAAAGGATACCACAATGAAAATTTTTATATTTTTAACACTTATTAGTAGTTTATTATTTTCACAAGAGTTAGCTTTAGATACTTTACTAAAAGAGTATGAAAATTCTGCTTCTTTATATAAAGAGACTAAAAAAGATGCTTCTGGAATGCTTATAATCTACTCAAGGGAAGATTTAGATGCTATGCAGGCTTATAGTTTAAAAGATGTATTAAAAACTATAAGAATGTCTAATCTAATGGTAAGTAATCTTGGAACTATGCAGTTAAAAAAGTCTGGTCAAGGAAAAAGTGCTACACCTGCTATAAAAGTTTATATAGATAACTATGAACTTACGACAGTTTTACAATCAAATGCTTTAGATATGTATGCAGATATGGATATCTACTTTGTTGATCATATAGAAGTTTATCAAAGTGGTAGTTCATTTGCATTTGGTAATATGCCTGGAAATATGGTAATAAGGCTATACTCTAAAGATCCATCTAGGGAAAATAGTCATTCATTTAGTTTAAGTGGAGATAATAAATCTGGATATAATCTAAGAGCTATGGATGCTTCAACTTTTAATGATGATTATAATTATCTTATATATGCAGATAAGAAAAAAACTAACTATAAACAATACCATAAAGATGGGTATATGTTTTCTCGTGATATGATTAGTTCACAAGCACACTTTAAAATATCTAAAAAAGATGATTTTGATGTAGAGATAGATGCTATCGCCACAGATTCCGATATATTTAGTGGTTTAGGAACTGCACCAATAGGTGGTGATAATAAGAAAAGTTATGGTTATATAAATTTAACAAAATATTTTTATGGTGATATGAAATTGTCATTAAGTACATCTATAGAAAACAAAGATATGGAAAGTATAGATGCTAAAGGTATCCGTTACTATGATGGTAGTGTTGGAAAAAAATTTAGTGCAAGTGCTGAATCTGATACATATAAACTTATCTTTGAAAAAAAGATAGTAAAAGGTAATAGTGACTTTTTAATAGGTACACAATTTCAAAGAAATACAATACATATCGATTATTACGATTCTTCACCTTTAGTTCCAACTTTTGGTGCTAGTAAACTAGATATATATATGTTGTATACGGAAGAATTATATAATATAGATGAAAATAATCTTTTAGCATTAAGTGCAAAAGTAGATCATTACAGAGATAATTTGTCACAAACACATAGTGATTACTCTATGAGAATAGGGTATATATCACATTTAACAAAAAATTTAAAAACAAAACTATTTTTAAATAGGCTTTACTCATTACCAACAATGATACAAACATCATATGCAGCAGCTATTTTTGAAGTTAATCCTAAATTAAAAGATTCTAAAATGGAGGTAACATCAGCTGAACTGGAGTATAAAAAAGATAAAAATAGTGTTGTTATAGGTTATACATATAAAGTTTCTGATGATACTATAGTATTTGATAATCGTAAAAAGATATATATAAATTCTACAGATAAAATGTATTTTAACCGTTACTATATAAGAGATGAATATAAAATGAATCTAAACAATAAGTTTGTTTTTGAATATTATAATGGTATAGATGATCCAGATGCTTCCTCTAGTAAGGGTGTTTTAGTACAGATTTTTACAAAGTTTGATAAATTTAATTTATATAATGAACTTGTTTATCGTAATGGTTATACTTCTAATTATGGACTTGGAGATGTTAGTGTAGATGATGGTTATGATTATACTTTAGCTGTAGGGTATGAATACAACAAAAATATTCAGATAGAACTAAAAGGTGAAAATTTACTAGATAAAGCAATCGAAAGTATTATAGATAGAGAAGGTTTAATTAAAATACCAGCTGTTGAAAGAAGAGTATTTTTAAATATGGAGTACACTTTTTAATGAAAATAATAATCTTACTACTTATAGCAATAATGAGTTTTGCTTCAGATACCGTACATTTTCAGTCTAAAATCCTTGAAAAGATTTTTACAAATATATCTACTTCAAAAGAGTTAAAAATTTGGAGTGATGATAAGAAAATTTTAAATGAACTTAAAAAAGATAAAATTTTACATACTGTTGATAAGATGTGTGATGCTAGTTTAGTTATCATAAAAAATAAAAAGAATCTTTCAAAAGAGTGTAAGCCAAATTTTATTTTTGTTTTAAAATATAACCTTTTAAATGAGATACCAAAAAGTTTTGGTGCTATGTTTTGGAAAAAAGGTAGACCAAATATAGTTATCATAGAACCTAGAATAGATTCACAACATATCACTGTTTCTAAAGATTTAGAACCTTACTTAGAGGAAAGAGTATGGTAAAGAAGAAAGAGGTATTTCTCTTTGTAGTATTGTTGATGCTTGGTGGTTTGATGATATATATTTATGATTATATTAAAGAAGCAAAAATTGAGATGTTTGATAAGATTGAAAAAGATAAAATTAATCAAGTTGTAGATATATATAATAATATTAAAAGAACGACTGTTAAAGATGAAAATATATCTACAGAGAGTGATATGTTTAAGTTTTTATCGAAAAAACAGAATAGAATCTCGCAAGAGAAAAAAATTGCTACATTACTATCTCCTAGTATTAAATATATATACATATTGATAAGAGATAAAAGAGGACGATTTAGATACCTTATAGATGCTTCTAAGATAGATAAAGCAAATTATTATCAAAAATTTGATGTTGATAGTCCAAAATATAATTTAGTATATGAAACTAAAAAACCACAAATTATAAGACATAAAGATGGTGTTGAAAATTTATGTTTAACATATTTATATCCACTTACGATAAATGGTAAAGTTGTAGCAATTCTCACTTTTGATATAACTAATTATCTGAAAAAAGATATAGAATCTTTGATAAAACCACTTGAAAACTTTTTTATTATCTTGATGGTATTTATAGTATTATTGATTTTGATGACTGTTATTCAAGTTATACATTATTTTGTAACTAGAAAAAAAATATTTACAGATCCTTTAACTAAACTTTTTAACAGAAATTATCTTCAAGAGATAATGCCTATGTTAAATTTAGAACATTATAGTATCGCTATGCTTGATCTTGATAGGTTTAAATCTGTTAATGATACTTATGGTCATAAAGCAGGTGATTATGTTTTATCTAAAAGTAGTGAAATTTTTAAACATTCGATTCGTGAAACAGATATACTTATCCGTTATGGTGGAGAGGAGTTTTTACTATTTATATATAACAGAGATAATGCAGATATATCTATGGAAATTTGTGAAAGAATTAGAAAAAATATAAGTGAAAATCTATACACTTTTGATAATAGCGATATAAATATGAGTGTTTCTATAGGTATTCATAAAAAACCATATTTAGAAAAAAACTTAACTGAAGCTATAAAAAAAGCAGATAAAATGTTATATGTAGCTAAAAGTGAAGGTCGAAATAGAGTTATAGCTTTTGAAGAAAATATTAAAGAAGAGGAAGAAAAATCTTATGATATAAATTTTGTGAAAGAAGCTATTTTAGATGATAGAGTTATGTGTTACTACCAGCCTATTTATGATTTTGCAAATAGTAAAATTATAAAGTATGAAGCATTAGTTAGAATCAAAGATACAAATGGTGATATTATATACCCAATGTCATTTTTACCAAATCTAAAACATACCAACATCCATTATAAACTTACACAAAGAATCTTATCTTTAATTTTTGATAAATTTAAAAATAATGATAAATCTGTAAGTATCAATCTAAGTTTTTTAGATTTGATAAATAAAGATATAGTTGATACTATAAGAGATACTTTAGGTGATAATATAGCATTTGCTAAAAGAATTACCTTTGAAATATTGGAAAGTGATGAGATAGAGAATATAGAATTATTTAAAAATAAAATAAAATTTTTACATGATTTAGGCTCTAAAATTTCTGTAGATGATTTTGGTAGTGGTTACTCAAACTTTAGAACAGTTTTAGATATAGAAGCTGATTACTTAAAAATAGATGGTTCTTTAATAAAAAATATAGATAAAAATGATAAAGACTATAAAGTAGTTGAAAGTATAATCCATTTTGCAAAAGTTTCAAATATGTCTACAATCGCAGAGTTTGTTCACTCTAAAGATGTATATGATAAACTAAAAACATTAGAGTTAGACTATATGCAGGGTTATTATATAGCTAAACCATTAGCTAAAATAGCTACAGAAGATGATTTATTTAAAGATTAGTTAAAATAGCACAAATTTTATAAATTTAATACTTTTATAAGCTTTGTGCAGATATAATGTCAATCTACAAAAGGACGAGTGGGTGAGTGGTTGAAACCACATCCCTGCTAAGGATGCGTATGGGTAACTGTACCGAGAGTTCGAATCTCTCCTCGTCCACCATTAAAACAATCATTTTATTTCACAATTCATTTAAAACATTTTTAATTTAAACTTCCTTTAACTTACTATTAACCGCATAAAAGGTAAAATCAACTCCTACTTTACAATAATGGACATTAAATGAAATTTATTCTATCTATACTGCTAATCCTTTTGACAATAGATTTATCTGCACTTACAATTAAATCAATTAAATATACTAATATGGTTCATATATCAGAACCGGTTGCTTTAAGAATGTTACCTTTTGAGGTTGGTGATACTATTGATGATAAAGATATAGATAAAGCTATCAAAAGATATTTTAAACAAAATTATTTCTCTGATATATGGGTTGAAAATAATGATGGTAATCTTATTTTTCATTTCAAAGAAAAACCAATCATTTCTAAAGTTGTATTAAAAGGTTGGAAAGAGAATGATAAAGAGATAAAAGATAGTGTTGTTCAGATTAAAAAAGGTACTCTTTATAATGAAAAAAAATTAGAAGCTGCTAAAAAAAGAATCATAGATGCAATCTCTCAAGAGGGTAAACTAGATAGTGTAGTAGAGATAGAAAAAGAGTTTCTTGAAAATGGAAGTGTAAAAATTACTTTCATAGTTAGTGAAGGTGAAGAGATAGTTATAGAAAAACTAGCTTATAGTGGAGTCTCTGGTTTAAATCCTGAATTATTTAATGATGTGATAGCAAATAAACAACATCAATTTATGGGATGGTTTTGGGGTAGAAATGATGGTAAGTTAAGTCTTATGGATTTAGAATATGACCCATTAAGAATCCGTGATTTATATATGCAAAATGGTTACTTAGATGCTAAGGTTGAAGATCCATTTGTTAGAGTTAACTTTAACCATTATACAGCTGATATGAGTTATCAGATAGAAGAGGGTGAGCCATATACTATTAGTGAAGTTGTTGTTCATCAAGTTAAAAAAGTTGTTGATGATGAAAAAGTATTTGATGTTATAACTTTAAAGAAAGATGAAATTTTTAATATTGAAAAATTTCGTAAAGATGCTACTAAGATAAAAACAATTATTGCAGATTTAGGTTATGCTTTTACACAAGTTGTACCTGATTTACAAAAAAATCAAAATGATAAAACTGTAAAAGTTATATTTAAAGTTATGCCTGGTGAAAAAGTTAAAATTCGTAATGTTATTATTGCTGGTAATTCAAGAACACTTGATAGAATAATCCGTCGTGAACTTTACCTTGGGCCAAATGATATGTACTCTTTAACAGATTTAAAAGATTCTCGTACGGCACTTGGAAGATTAGGTTTCTTTGAGGGAAATACGATAGAAGAGAAGCGAATAGATAATAAAACAATGGACTTAATTGTAAAAGTAAAAGAAGCACCAACAGGTAATATTCAACTAGGTGGTGGATATGGAAGTTATGGTGGACTTTTAGTCAATGTAGCTGTTGATGATAGAAATGTTTGGGGTTCTGGTATAAATGTTGGTGTGAAAGCTGAAAGATCAGAAACTACACAAAATGCTTCTTTTAATATCTCAAATCCAAGATTAAATGATAGTGATTTTAGTGGTAATTTTGCTATCTCAAAATCTACATATGAATATGATGATTATACTGTAAATAGTGAATCTATTAGTATAGGGTCTGGTCATAGGTTCACTAGACATATTAGTGGTTATGTAGGTTATGTTTACTCGTCTAACAGTTATGATATTGATGATGATAGTTTAGAAGATTATGATTATTATTTTGAAGATTATTCTAAAAGTTCTATGAGTGTTAGTATCAGTTTTGATAATACAGATGACTATTATCTTCCTCGTGAGGGATTCACTATGAGTCAAAGCTTTGAAAAATCTGGACTTGGTGCTGATGCTAGTTTCTTTAAAAGTAGAACAAAATATGCTAAATATTATGGATTGGAAGATTATATAGGTTTTGATCTTATTTTCAGATATAAAGCAAGATTAAACTTAGTTACAGATACTGGTTATTTACCTATAGCAGAAAGATTTTATATGGGTGGGTTAGGAAGTGTTAGAGGGTATGAATCTTACTCTTTGTCTCCAACTGTTACAGATGTTAGTTCAGATGGTTATGAAACAACAAGAAGAGTTGGTGGTGAAAAAACATTTTCAAATAACTTAGAGTTAAGTTTCCCTCTTGTTCCAAAAGCTAAAATGAGAATGGTTGCCTTTGTTGATTATGGTATGATAGGTGATAGATCTATAAGTGAAATTTCTCGTGGTGGTTATGGTGTTGGTATCGAATGGTTTTCACCAGTTGGGCCTATTCAGTTAATGTTTGCCAACCCTTTACTAGAAGAAGAGGGTGACAAAACAGCTAACTTTGAATTTACAATGGGACAAAGATTTTAAAAGGTAACTTTTAAATCTTTTATCTCAGGTAGTTTATTTACTGCCTCTTTAGTTAAATAGAGGTTACTTTTTGATTCTATCTTTAGTTCACCATCTTCAAATTTTAACTCAAAATCTATATTTCTCGGTTTATGGCTTAAAAGTGCATCACTAAGTGATAATATATAACTAAGTTTATTCACAATATTTTTATCTGGTAGAAGTAAAGAGTAGTTATCGTAGTGTAGATCTGATATAGAACTGTTAAATCTTACCAATGTAGCTATAAGTATCGTTTGCTGATGTGTAAAGCCATATTCTAAAGCACTTTGAATCAAATAATAGCTATGTTTTCTTTTTGAATAAAAATGAATACTATTGCCAGATATATATAGTTTTGCTGATATAGAAAGTTCATATCTATATTTTACATCTAAATCTAAATGTTTATATGTTAAATCAAATATTTTTTTACTTAAAAAATTTAGTTGATTTGAAAAATTTTTATCATCAATATGAGAATCTAATAATGATCTTACAGAAGTGTTATAGTTAGCTGGAAAGCTATCTTTTGAACCTCTAAGTAAGTCAGATAGGTAAACACCTTCTCTAACACCTACACCACTTGTGATAAGTTTATCTATATCTAATTTTTCTAGTAATCTTTGTAGAATCAAAGCCCCCGGTTTTATAATATCAAACCTATCTTTTTTAATTCCAAGTTTTTTTAACTGAACTTTATCAGCATCTAAAATATCTGCTATAAATTTACTAAAATCTTCCCTATTAGGTTCATATGCATGAAGCTTTTTATATGGATATTTACTATTTTTCATCATAGCTGTAGTTATAGCTCTAAATGTTCCACCAATCCCTATGATAGTTGTTGGATTTATATCTTTTATAAAATCATTGAGTTTAGAATCTATATATACAATAGCTTCATCAATCGAATTTGTATCAAAATATAACTCTTTTAATCTTACTGTACCAAGTTCTAATGATATTGTTTTTGAAACATTTTTTGAATTTATTAACGATAATTCAGTAGATCCACCACCTATATCTATACTAAGTGCATTTTTTTGTAAAGGGAGAAGATTAGCACAAGCGATAGCACCAAAATATGCTTCTTTCGTACCATCTATAATTTTAATATTTAATTTTAAACCATTTTTTATTTTATGGATAAAATCTTTTTTATTTGGAGCATCACGAAGTGCTGATGTAGCAACACATAGAACCTTTCTAACTTTAAGTGATGCGATAATACTCAAAAAATCTTCAAGTGCCTCATAGGCTCTTTTCATAGCTACTATCTGAAGATTTCCATTATTGGTATAGGCATCTTCAGATATTCTAACTTTACTTCTAGCTTCATGTAGTAGATGAAATGCAAAACGAGAAGTTTTCTCGTATACAACCATCCTTATAGAGTTTGAACCTATGTCTATTACGGCTACCCGTTTAGCCAAAATTTACTCGCTGTCTTCTAAGTTGTCAAGCTTAAATTTTAACTCAGCTATTGTTTCTACATTATCTTTATCTCCGATAATACAATCTACAGGACATACAGATATACAAGCTGGTTCATCATATATTGTTACACACTCTACACAACGATCTGGGTCGATGTAGTATATTGGGTCACCCTCTTCAATTGCTGTTGTTGGACATTCCTCACGACAAGCATCACATGCTATACATTCATCATTAATTAATAGTGCCATTAAAAACCCTTATGTTTATATGAGCAGATTTATAGCAGAATAAACCTTTATAGTTTTTTAAATATTGGCTTTATCAGTTTCTTCTTGGAATGATACAAGATAATTTAGAGTTTAATTGTAAAGAAGCTATAGTTCCATCTATACCATCTGTTCTATTTTTAAGTTTAATCTTAGCACCTAAAGCATCTGAAGCACTTTTAGCTAAAAATAAACCAAGTCCAACACCAGACTTGTTACCTTGTCTTTTAAATGGTGCAAATAGGTCTACATTTTCATCTATACCACACCCCTCATCTATAACTTCTATTAAAAGACCAATATCATCTTGTGAACTTTTTATGATAACTTTTTTATCTTTTGGTGTGAATTTTAAAGCATTTTGTAAAAAGTTTTGCAGTATTTGGTTCAATAAGCTTAATTGTAATGTAGCCATAAATCCATTTGGCTCAAAACTCATCTCTAGTTTTTTATGTTCACTCTCTGCCAATAATTTAAAATCATTCGCTTTTTGTCTAAGAAAAGCGATAACATCAACTTCTATAGGTTTATCTAGTTGCGCACCCTCTTGACGACCAATATTTAAGATATTTGATACAACAATATTCATCTCATCTATAGTCTTATTTGTAACCTTCAGAGCATCAATATATTCGTTAGTATCTCTTTTCTTTATAAGTGTAACTTGATTTTTTAATTTTATGACAGCTAGAGGTGTTTTTAATTCATGTGCCGTACCTATAAACAACTCTTTTTGATATTTTACAAAATTTTGGATTCTAGCTATAAGATGATTTATCGTCACACCTAGTGGTTCAAACTCTTCTGGTAACTCCTCTACATTGATAGGTTTCATCAGATGTTCATTCATATTTGATAACCTAGCACTAAGTATCTCTATCGGTTTAATTAACATTTTAGATAATGTAATCGCATAGAGTATAACCAATAAAAAACTAAAAATATTTATGATAAAAATATAGTTTAATATTTTATCAAGAAGTATAGTTGTTTGTGTTACATCTTTTGAGATTTTTAAGTAGCTTAATCTATCTAAATTAAATGGATATATAAGAGTCAAAAATTTCTTTTTATTTTTAGTAACTAAATATATATCAATATCTCCTTGTGCTTTTTTAAGATTAATAATCTCAATATTTAAGCTCAAATAAGATTCGGGTTCGTTTATATTGTTAATAATAGCTTTGTTATTAGCTATATTTTTTGCATATTTTAAAAGTTCTTGACCTTTTTCATCATAGATAGATTTTTCGATATAAAAATACAAGATTGAGGAAAAAATAAAAATTAGTGTTACAGAAGCGATAATTAATTGAATTAAAAAGTTGGTTCTAATACTTCTTTTTGAAAACATTGAAAAACCTTTGATAAATTAGCCCTAAAGAGGGCTAATGGAAAGTGTGAGATTAGTTGATCTCTTTTGGAAAACAAAAACGGTAACCACGACGACGAACAGTCTCGATAGTTGTGATTCCTAAAGGTTTGTCCATTTTTTGTCTAATTTGATTGATAGCAACTTCAATAACATTTGGAGTAACTAACTCTGGTTCTTCCCAGATAGCATCAAGAAGTTGTTCTTTAGAAACAATTTGATCACGGTGACGAGCTAAGTGAGTAAGAACTTCAAAAGGTTTACCTTTTAGTTCAATCTCTTGCTCTTTATAAGTGATTTTTTCCTCTTCTGGATTTATAGTTAAATCTTCAATTTCAATTATGTTACTTCCACCAAAACGAAGACGAGCTTCGATTCTAGCGATCAGTACATCAAAATCAAATGGTTTTCTGATATAGTCATCTGCACCAGCTCTTAACGCTTCAATTTCACTTTCATTATCGTCTCTAGCTGATAATACAACAACAACAGTTTTAGGTGTATTAGATTTAATATTACCAATAATATCAACAGAATTACCATCTGGAAGCATCCAATCCATTAAAACTAAATCGTAATTACGGATGTCTAAGTAGTACTCACCATCTTTAAGTGTTTCAACTACATCACTTTGGTAACCAAACTCTTTTAGTCCCTCTGCAAGCATCTTGTTTAATGTTATCTCATCTTCTATAATTAGAATGCGCATTAATAAATTCCTATAAATAATAATTTATGGAATCATATCATAATTTTAGGTTACTTTAAACTGTTTTTTAGTTTTTTTTAAAAAATCTTTAAATTTCAATTAAGAATTGAAACTATAATTATTGGCAACACTAACAACACAATTATCTAAAATAGATGGCTTTGAAATTTTTAAATTTAGTGTTCTTATATCTGAAAACTGTTTTTTAAGTTTTTGTGATAGATGTTCTAAAGCATCTTCAATTAAAAGAAATTTATATTCAACCATATCACTTTTTATTAAATCAACAATATCAGCATAATTAATAAATTCATCTTTATAATCATAATCTATGGTTAAATTTATAACAACATCTTGTGGTGTTACTCTTTCAAAATCTAAAATCCCAAGTATAGTTTGGAATCTTAAATTTTCTACATAGATGGTCATACTATACGCTTCTCTTCACCATTAAAAACACGGATGATATTTGGTATATGTTTATAAAAAAGTATAAATACTATAAATACAACTGGAGCATGTGGCATATCTGGGTGAATTATGAAACTAGCGATAAGTAAAGATGCTACACCAGTAAGTGATGATATAGATGAGATTTTGATAGTTTTAGCAGAGATAGCCCAAACGATTAATGCGAGAATAGTTTCAATAGGTAACATAAACATCATAACACCCATACCAGTTGCAATACCTTTTCCACCTTCAAAATTAAGGTAAATGCTAAAACAATGTCCAACAACAGCTAAAACAGCGATACCCCAAAGAGTAGCTTCACTTAAACCAATGAAATAAGCGATAGTTAAAACAAAAACACCTTTAAAAGCATCAAGTGCTAATGTAGCTATACCTAATTTTTTAGCTAAAGCTGGGTTTTTCTCTTTAACAACTCTAAGTACATTAGTAGCACCGATAGAACCACTACCACTAGCTTTAATATCTACACCAGCAAACTTTTTAGCTAAAAGCAGTCCAAAAGGGATTCCACCTATTAAGTAAGCGAGTATAAAAAACTCAATATTTGTATTTAATAATAATTCCATCTATTTTCCTATATAAAATATTTGCCAATTCTACTTGATTTATAATTATAAGCATATAAAATAGAATGAAATTTTAAGAGGATATGATTTTTTTGATATAATGCGAACATTATAAAAATAGGATACTCCCTTGCAATATACAAACGAAGAACTTAAAGAAAAAATTGTAGAGTTAAAAAATAAGTTAAGTGTTACACTTGTAGCACATTTTTATCAAAAAGATGAAGTTTTTGAGATGGCAGATATTACAGGAGATTCTCTTGAATTAGCTATAAGAACAAAGGACGATAATTCTGAATATGTTGTTTTTTGTGGTGTTGGTTTTATGGGGCAGAGTGTAAAAGTGTTATCTCCAAACAAAAGGGTTATTATGCCAAAAGCAGCAACCTGTGCTATGGCTGATATGATAAATGGATTACAATATGAGAATGCTGTTAAAGTCTTAAATGAGGCTGGAATCCCAAATGAAAATATTTTACCAATCACATATATAAACTCTGATGTTGAAGTAAAAGCTAAAGTTGGAGAGATGGGTGGTTTAGTTTGCACAAGTTCAAATGCAAAAATCATCATAACAGATGCACTAAAAGAGGGTAAAAAAATTCTTTTTGTTCCAGATAGATGTCTAGGACAAAATATAGCGAATCAGATGAAACTTAAATCTTGTGTTATTGGTGATGGAACTAATCTAAACGATTCTGACATCATCTGCTACGATGGTTTTTGTTCAGTTCATCAACTTTTTAGTGTAGAAGATATAACATTTTATCGTAAAAAATTTCCCGGTATCTTGATAGCAACTCACCCAGAATGTGATCCTGCTATTTGTGATGCTTCAGATTTTGTTGGTTCAACCTCTCAGCTTATAAAATATATAAAAGAGTTACCAGCTGAACAAAAAGTGGCAGTTGGAACAGAGTTTAACATGGTAAATCGTCTCCGTCCATCTAATACTTATGTTTTATCATCAACTAAACCAGAGTGTCCAACGATGAATGAAACAACATTAGAAGATTTATACTTAACACTAAAATCTATAGATAATGGTGAACCATTAACAGAGATTTTTGTAGATGAAAATACTCAAAAATGGGCAAAAGTAGCACTTGAAAGGATGTTAGCATTATGATATTAGATTTTGTAAAAAAAACATTAGCAGAGGATGTTGGTCGTGGTGATTTGTATGCTATGGTTGAACCAAGTGTAGAAGCTAAAGCTGACATCATCTCAAAATGTGATGGTGTGGTAGCTGGTGTAAAATATATAGATGTGTTAGCTAAAGAGGAAGGTTTTGAAGTTGTTTGGGGTAAACACGATGGTGATAGTTTTGTAAAAGGTGAGATTATAGCTATACTTAAAGGTGATTCCCACACACTGTTAAAAGTTGAAAGAACAGTCTTAAATATGCTGTTACATGCTAGTTCTATCGCAACACTCACTAAACGGTATGTCGATATTTGTGAACCATATAACGTAAAACTTTTAGATACAAGAAAAACTAGACCTATGCTTAGAGTTTTTGAAAAATATGCCACTAAAGTTGGTGGATGTGTAAATCATAGAATGGGTCTTGATGATTCTTTAATGATAAAAGATACACATTACAAAACTATAAAAGATTTAAAAGCATATATAGTAAAAGCAAGAAAACAGATTCCATTTACTGCTAAAATCGAGGTAGAGGCTGAAACTTTTGAGATAGCAAAAGAGGCTATGGAAGCTAAATGCGATATAGTTATGTGTGACAATATGACACCGACAGAGGTAGAAGTTATAGTTACATATCGTAATGAGAACTACCCACATATACTTTTAGAAGCTAGTGGAAATATATCGTTAGAAACGATAGAATCGTATGCTAAAACAGGTGTAGATGCTATAAGTAGTGGTTCATTAATCCATCAAGCAAATTGGATTGATCTATCTATGAAAATGAACTAATTAGGTAAGTGATGGAAAATTATCTACTATATGGTTTTATAACTTTTTTATTATCTATAATCTTCTCTATGGGTGGTGCTGGTGCTGGTGTTGCTTTAATCCCAATCTTTAATATGATGGGGTTAGATTTTACAGTTGCTAAAGCTATAGGTTTATTTGCTGGTGCTTCAACCACTATAACTTCTAGTATTATGAATATAAAAAGAAAAGTTATAGAGTATAGTTTTGTTTTACCTATAGCTTCTATGATGATGCTATTTGCGCCATTAGGTGCTTACAGTAGTAGTTTTATAGATGAAAATATTGTTAAATTTATATTTATGTTGATGTTGTTTTATAGTGCTACAATGATGATGTTTGGTAAGAAAAAAGCACTTTTTCATTTTAAATCTAAACTTATTTTATATCTTGTTGGATCTTTTGTAGGTTTTGTAGCAGGGTTACTAGGTGTAGGTGGTGGGAATATCCTAATCCCACTTTTAGCCATACTAGGGTTTGAACCAAAAAAAGTTGCTGTTGCAGTTAGTTTTGTAGTACCATTTTCAGCATTAGGCTCATTTTTTACATATGCTACCTATGTAGAGTTAGATTACTATATGCTTCTTGTTGTATCTTTATCTGCTGTTGTTGGTGGTTATATAGGTAACTATATGATGCACTTTAAACTATCACAAGAAAATATAAAAAAATTGATGGCCATTTTACTTTATATGTTGGCTGTTAAACTACTTTTTGGATTTGTAGGAATCTAAAAATTATAAAAGGATATAAAAAATGTGTGCAGTAGTAAGAGAAAAATATATAGATCCATTTACAGATTTTGGGTTTAAGTGGATATTTGGTACACAAGAACATAAAGAGTTGCTTATTAGTTTTTTAAATGACCTACTAGAACTAGATGATAAGATTATAAACATAGAGTATAGAAACCTAGAAAAACTAGGTTTAAATGTAGTAGATAGAAAAGCTATATTTGATATATTTTGTACTGATGAAAAAGATAATAACTTTATAGTGGAACTCCAAAGAAGTAAACAGAAATATTTTAAAGATAGAAGCTTATACTATACAAGTTTTCCTATACAGGAGCAATCTAAAAAAGGGGATTGGGATTATAAACTTAAAAAAGTTTATTTTGTAGGGATACTAGAGTTTGATATGTATAAAGATGAACCTACAATTAAGCAGGATGATGATAAATATCTCACAAAAGTTCAACTATGTGATGTAGATTCAAAAGAGCCATTTTATGATAAACTCACTTACTATTTTATAGAGATGCCAAAGTTTAAAAAAACAGAAGAGGAGCTATCAAGCCATTTAGATTATTGGTTATATATGCTCAACAATATGACAGAACTAAAAGCAATACCAGAAAAATTTAAAGAGGACAAACTCATAAGCCAAGCATTTGATATAGCAGAGTTTTTAGCCCTTTCTAAAGATGAACAGTTTGCTTATCAACAAGATTTAAAAACAAGATTAGATTATAAAAATGTGATGGATTATGCAAAAGAGATGGCAGAGAAAGAGGGTCTTGAGAAAGGGTTAAAGGAGGGGTTAAAGGAGGGGTTAGAAGAAGGCTTAAGAGAAGGGATGAAAAATGGTCTGAAAAAAGGAAAAGAGGAGGGCTTGGAAGAGGGTATAGAAAAAGGTGCAAAAGAAAAACAGATAGAGATAGTAAAGGTACTTATAGCTAATGGTGTTGATATAGAGATTATTATTTCATCAACAGGTTTAAGTAGAGAAGAGATTGATAAACTTAAAAATCAAAGAGATAACTATTGAGATATTTATCAAATTTTAAAGATACTGAAGATTTTTATCATAATGAAGTTGAGTGGCAAAATATAAAAGATTTTAGAAATATAATCGCTCATAATTATTTTGGAATTGACCCTAACTTTAGAGTGTTTGTAAACTTAAGAAACTAATTTATGGCAGATGATGAAAAAACAGAAGAACCCACCCCCAAGAAGATAGAGGATGCTAGGGAGGAGGGGAATGTTCCCAAATCTCAAGATACTGCTGGTGTTATAACACTTTTTATTGCTATATTATCTTTGTTGATGTTATTTCCATTTATGGCTCAACATACACTTAAACTTTTTAAATATTATTTCTCTTTAATAGGTACACCTTTAGATAAGCTTTATATGATTGATATTGCTATTGTTACTATGAGAGAGTTTCTTCTTATCGTTTTACCTTTAGCTGTATCTGTAGCTTTAGCTGGTATTATTGCAGCTGTTGCTCAATTTGGATTTTTATTTACCACTAAAGCTATAATGCCTGATTTTAAAAAGCTAGACCCAATCAAAGGTATTGCAAATCTTTTCTCTATGAAAAAACTTATAGAGGGTGTTAAGATAAGTTTTAAATCTTTTACTACACTTGGTGTTGGTTTTATTTTTTTCTTTTATTTTATAACAGAATTACCAACTGTCGCTTTATTTGGTTTACCAGATCAGTTGGCTTGGATGAGAGATAAGGCTATTATTATAGCATTTGTTATGCTTCTTGTGATTTTTATTTTTGCTGCTATTGATCTTATTATTGTTAGAAAACAGTATTTTGATGGTTTGAAAATGAGTTTACAAGAGATAAAAGATGAGATGAAAAATATGGATGGTGACCCTCAAATCAAAGCAAAAATTCGTCAAATTCAGATGCAAGCATCAAGAAAACGGATGATGGCAGAAGTTCCAAATGCTGATGTCGTTGTGACAAATCCAACACATTATGCTGTTGCTATAAAATATGAAGAGGGTAGTTCTGCTCCAACAGTGGTAGCAAAAGGGATGGATCATGTAGCTCAACAGATAAAAAAAATAGCACGAGAAAATGATGTTATAGTTTATCCCAATCCACCTTTAGCTAGAAGTTTATATGCTGATGTAGAGATTGATCAAAAAATTCCAGGAGAGATGTTTCAGGCAGTTGCTGAGGTTCTCGCTTATGTTCATAAAATGAATAGAAAATAGAAAAAAGTGTATAATTAGCCTTAATGAATAATATTATAAATAAAATTAATAATTCAAAACACATTGTTGTTGTGGCTACTGGTTCTATTGATTCGATATGTAGTGCTAGTGCATTTTATACATATCTTTTAACATTACATAAAAAAGTATCTTTTTTTTCAATTTCAAATGTTTTAGAACCAAGATTGTTTTTTATACCTTGGTCTGAAAAAGTAAGAAGTAGTTTTCCTTCTTCTTCAGATTTAGCGATTACATTTGGTACTTTAGATAGTGATAATGTTTACATTGAATGTGAAATAATTAACTTTGATACAATGAAAAATAGTCCTTTTATCGCTCAAACTGTATATGATTTTTTTGAAAATAGTGATATTAAAATAAATCATAAAATGGCTACATCTCTTTATTCTGGTATATTAGATAGTACAAATGGATTTTTAGTTGGTACGAATGGTACAATTTTTGCTATGATTGAAAGATTAGTGAAATTGGATATAGATATTCAAAATATTAACAAATGTGTTATGCAGTATATGAGTTTAGCTTCATTTAGACTAAAAGCTATTATGCAGATGAAAATGCAACTTATGTTAAATGCAAAATTAGCATTATTTGTCGTTAAAGATGAAGATATATCATCATCTGGAGCAACTGAAATTGATTGTGAAAAGATTATTTTAGAAGCTCTTTTTTTACCAACTGTTAGTGTCGTTTTATTAGTTAGAGAGTATGATGATTCTAATGTGAAAATTTTGTTAAAATCGGATGATAGTATAAATTTATCAAAATTGGTTTTAGAACTTGATTGTATTGGTAATAGTAAAGTAGTAAAATTTGATTTTTTAAATAAGAATCAAATAAAAGAAAAAAAATTAGCATTAATTTATAAGGAGATAGAATTTGAGTCAAAGAAATAGTAAGTCATCAGTAGGTATTTTATTGGTATTTGGTTTATTTATAGCTGGTGCTGTATATATGTATAATTCAGTTATGTTTGAAAGAGATGTTCCAGAAATCACTTTAACAAATAATGGTTATTGGAATTTAAAAAAACCACTTAAAATAAATATAGATGATGTTAATGGTATCAAATCTTATAAAGTTATTTTGAAAACTAAAGAAGAACAAGTTGTTTTATCTTATGAGCAACCATTAGATTTAAGTAATTTTGTAGAGATAGAAGTTGCACCTCCTAGAAGTGTATTTATGATGAAAGATAAAAAAATTCAAATTATAGTTGAAGCAACAGATTCTAGTAAATGGAATTTTTTTAGTGGTAACCGAGCTATTAAAAAAATCAATTTAATTATAGATAAAAAAAGACCAAAAATTAGTAATATAGATCATTCATATAAAATAAGAAAAGGTGGTTCAGCTTTAGTTGTTGTTAAAGTTACAGATGATAACCTAAAAGATTTATATATAGAAACAAATTTTGGCAAAAAATTTAAACTAGAACCATTTTATAAAGATGGATATTATATATCATTAGTCGCTTGGCCAGTAACACAAAAACATTTTAAGGCAACTCTAGTTGCTACAGATGAAGCTGGAAATAAAGCAAAATCATATATACCACTATATTTAAAAAATAAAAATTATAGAGTATCACATATAAAATTAAGTGATAGATTTTTAAAAGGTAAGATAGCTGAATTAGCTGAAGATTTTATTGAGACACAAGGTATTACAGATTCTATTGAACAGTTTGTGATAATTAATGAAACAGTTAGAGCAAAAAATGAAGATATGATTCATAAAATAACATCAAAAGTTTCTAATGATATGATAAGTGATTTTAAAGTAAATAGACTCTATCCACTTAAAAATGCTAAAGTTGTTGCATCATTTGGAGATCATAGAAAATACTCTTATAAAGGTAAAAGTATTAGTGAATCTTATCATTTAGGATTAGATTTAGCTAGTAATTCACATGCTATTATTAGACCACAAAATGGTGGTACGGTTGTGTATGCAGATTTTAATGGTCTTTATGGAAATATGCCTATTATTGATCATGGATTAGGGTTGTATACTCTTTATGGACATTGTTCTACTCTAAATGTAAATGAGGGTGAAACTATAAGTGCTAAAACAGATATAGCAAATACAGGAGCGAGTGGTTATGCTATGGGTGACCATTTACATTTTGGTGTTCTTGTTCAAGGTATAGAAGTTCGTCCAGAAGAGTGGATGGATAAAAAATGGATTAAATTAAATATTACAAATATCATAAAAAACTCTAAAAAAATTATAGATAGAGATAATTAGATAAAGGATAAGCTATGTATCAAACAACTATAAAAAAAGCAGTAGAACTTGTTGGTATTGGGTTACATAAAGGTACTCCAGTTAGATTGAGGTTAGAACCTTTAGAATCAAATAGTGGTATTGTTTTTTATCGTAGTGATGTTGATGTTTCTATACCTTTAGTACCTGAAAATGTAGTCGATACGAGAATGGCTACAGTTATAGGTAAAGGTAAGGATGTTATATCTACTATTGAGCATCTTTTATCAGCAGTTTATGCTTATGGAATCGATAATTTAAGAGTTATTGTTGATGGTGATGAAGTTCCTGTTATGGATGGAAGTAGTGCCAGCTATTGTATGCTTTTGGATGAAGCAGAGATAAAAGAGTTAGATCTACCTAAAAAGATTATGAGAATCAAAAAAGATGTGATTATTCAAGAGGGTGAAAAGTATGTTAAACTTTCACCATCACCAGATTTGAAGTATGATTTTACAATCAAATTTCCACATCCCGTAATTCAAAATCAAGATTATATTTTAGAATTTACTAAAGAAAATTACAAAAATGAGATCTCAAGAGCAAGAACTTTTGGTTTTTTACATGAAGTGCAATATCTTCGTTCAAAAGGTTTAGCATTAGGTGGATCTTTGGAAAATGCAATTGTACTTGATGATAAAAAAGTTTTAAATCCAGAAGGTTTAAGATTTTCAGATGAATTTGTAAGACATAAAATTTTAGATGCTATAGGTGATATGTCTTTAATAGGTATGAATTTTATTGGTAACTATGAAGCACTTGCAGGTAGTCATGATTTAAACCATAAACTTACATTAGAACTTTTAAAAGATCCAGAAAATTTTGAGATTATAGAGTTAGCTAGTGAAAAAACTGTTGAATTAGAAAAAGCATATGCATAAAAAAAATGTAAATTTAGTTCTTATTGCATTATCTTCACCTATACAAATAGGCATATATGAAGATACTATACTAATAGACACGATAAGCAGTGATAAAAAAAGTTCAGATGTTTTACCAATTATTTTTAATGATATATTTAATACTTATCAAGTTGAAAAAATCATTTATGCTAATGGACCAGGTAGTTTTATGGCTATTAAAATTGCTTATATATTTTTAAAATCTATAAGTATTTTAAAAAATATACCACTTTATGCAACAGATGCTTTTTATTTTAATAATAACGAACCAATAAAAGCGATTGGAAAGCTACATTTTGTTAAAATTCAGAATGAAATAAAAACTCAAAAATTAGATATGGTAGTTGAAAATAATTTCAAATTACCAGAATTATTAAATTATGATGAGTTTACCTCAGAAACAACACCACTATATTGTATAGGTGCTGTTGGATAGATTATATATAAAGGTTCTATAAGCATGACAATTAGTGTTCCAGCAACAAGTGCAAATCTTGGACCAGGTTTTGATTCATTAGGTTTAGCCGTAGATTTAAGAAATAGAGTTGAGTTCCATCCATCAAAATTTTTTAGTGTATCTATTAAAGGTGAAGGTGAGAATAATCCTAGATTAAAAGGTAATAATCTTTTTATAAGTATTTTTAATGATCACTATCAACGATTAACAAAAAAAAGACAAAATTTTAAATTTACTTTTTATAATCAGATTCCTATGTCAAGAGGCTTAGGTAGTTCTTCTGCTGTTATTGTTAGTGCAATAGCTAGCGCACATGAAGCAGTTGGTATTAGAGTTTCTAAGCGTAGAATTTTAAATCATGCTCTTATTTATGAATCTCATCCTGATAATATTACACCAGCGGTTATGGGTGGATTTAACGCTGCTGCGATAGAGAAAAATAAAGTTTTTTCACAAAGAAAACATCTTCCAGATTATCTAAAAGCTATAGTTGTTATTCCAAATAAACAGATGAATACATCTAAAGCTAGAACATTATTACCAAAATCTTACTCAAAAGAAAATGCGATATTTAATTTATCTCATACGGCTTTAAGTGTAGCAGCATTTTTTAATGAAGATTGGGAGATGTTAAAATTAGCATCACAAGATAGATTCCATCAAAAAGCTAGGATGAAAACTTTACCAGAACTTTTTAGTGTTCAAAAAGTTGCATATGAAAGTGGTGTGTTGATGAGTACATTATCTGGAAGTGGATCGACATTTTTTAATATGGCTTATGATGATGATGCAGCTATGATTGCCAATAGATTAAAGCAAAAATTTCCAGATTTTAATGTGAAAATTTTAGATTTTGATAATAATGGGCTTTTAATAGAGAAATAACTCTATTAAATCAAGTAAGTTTAGATATAATGGCAAAAATATTTTATCAACCAACAAGAATGTGTATTTCATGTAGAGTGAAAGAGATTCAAAGTAATTTATTAAGAGTTCAATATATTGATGGATTACTTGAAAGTTTTTGTGGTAAAGGTCGAAGTTTTTATATTTGTAAAAATTGTTTAACACAAGAAAAAAAACTTTCAAAAGCACTTATGCGACAATGTAGAAGTGGCGATAAAGATAAATTAATGAATAGACTAAAGGAGATCATCACTGATGATAGAAAAAGTTAGAGTACACGAAATTGCAAAAGAGTTAGGAATAACTTCTAAAGATGTTCTAAAAAAAGCTTCAGAGATGGGAATAGAGGCTAAATCTGCTCAAAGTACAGTTAGTATGGAGCAAGCTGAAAATTTATCAAAATTCATAATGAATGGCGAAAATTCTACTGAAGAACCAAAAAAAGCACCTGTAAAAACTAAAACTGAAACTCCAAAAGAAGAGATAAAAGATGTTGTTGTTCCTAAAAAAACAGCTGAAGTTATTGAAACAGATAAGAGTACAGATGAAGTAGTTTCTAAAAATGTTGAAGAGACTAAAGAAAAAGCTAAAGAAGAACCTGTTGTAGAAAAGAAAGTAGAAACTAAACCAAAAGTTTCAAGAGCAATAGATAAAATTAAAATAGTTCAACCAATTCAAAAAAATAGAATTAAAGGTAGTGGTCTTAAAATTGTTAAAAAGAAAAGACCAAAGGTAGAAGAAAACTATAATTTACCTGCTAAACAAGCATCTGTTTCATCTTATGGAAAAATGAGTGCAGAAGTTTTAGCTGAATTGGCTCAAAAGAAAAAATCAAGACAAGGTTCTTCCGCTGCTGCTAGAAAACAAGAACAGGGTAAAAGAATAGATATTTTTGGTGGTTCTATGGCTGAAGTATCTATGGATATGGACGATCAAGTTGTATTACTAGACTTAAATTCAACAGAGAGAGCAGCATTACCTGCTGAAGAGCCTAGAAAACCAAGACAACCAAGACCAGCTGGTAGAAATGGAAACAAAAAACAAGCTCCTCGTGGTAGAAAAGTTCGTAAAGATAAAAGAAAAAAATATACTAAAGAGAAACAAACTGATGAAGTTGTAACTCATGTAGAGATTCCAGAAGATATCCGTGTTTATGAGTTTGCAGAAGCTTTAAATAGACCTATATCTGATATTATCAAAGTTCTTTTTGATCTTGGTATGATGATGACTAAAAATGACTTTCTTGGAAATGATGAGATTGAGATTTTAAGTGAAGAGTTTGATGTTGAAGTAACAATAATTGATCCTAAAGATGAATTTACTCTTGATGTTGAAGATATTGAAGAGGATCCAGATGCTACTGAAAGAGCTCCTATTATTACAATTATGGGACATGTTGATCATGGTAAAACATCATTATTAGATGCTATCCGTGAGGCAAAAGTTACTGATGGTGAAGCTGGTGGTATCACTCAACATATTGGTGCTTATACTGTTGAACAAAATGGTAAACCAATCACTTTTATAGATACTCCGGGTCATGCTGCATTTAGTCATATGAGAGAGAAAGGTACAGAGATAACAGATATAATTGTTATTGTTGTTGCTGCTGATGATGGTGTTAAACCACAAACTCTTGAAGTTATTAAATTAGCAAAAGAATCTGGTGCTCCAATTATCGTTGCTTTAAATAAAATGGATAAAGAGACTGCTCAACCAGATATGGTAAAAGGTCAAATGGCTGAACATGGTATCTCTCCTGTTGATTGGGGTGGAGATGTAGAATTTGTTCCTGTTTCTGCTAAATCTGGTCTTGGTATAGATGATCTACTTGAAAATATCCTTACTACAGCTGAAATTTTAGAACTTAAAGCAAACAAAAATACACTTGCAAAAGCTGCTGTTATTGAATCGTCTTTAGAAAAAGGCCGTGGTCCAGTTGCTACAGTTATTGTTCAAAATGGTACACTTAAAGTTGGTGATTATGTAGTTTGTGGTGCAGCTTATGGTCGTGTAAAAGCGATGATGGATGAGCATAAAAAACAGATTAAATCTCTTTTACCATCTCATACAGCTGTTATAGCTGGTTTAAATGAAGTTCCAGCTTCTGGTGAAGTTATGACTGTTATGAACAGTGATAAAGAAGCAAAAGAGTATGCTCTTAAAAGACATGAATATGATAGACATAAAGAACTTTCAATCTCAACTAAATCTTCATTAGAAGATATGACAGCTATGATTGCTGAGGGTAAATTGAAATCTCTTAAAGTTGTACTTAAAACAGATGTTCATGGTACACTTGAAGCTATTAGAAGTTCTATAACAGCACTTAGAAATGATGAAGTTAAAGTAAATATTATCTCTAGTGGTGTTGGTGGAATTACAGAAAATGATGTTGAACTTGTAAATAACTCTGAAAACTGTGTACTTCTTGGATTTAATGTTCGTCCTACTGGAGCAGTAAAAGCATCAGCTAAACAAAAAGGTGTTGAGATTAAAACTTACTCAATTATCTATCAACTAATTGATGATATTACTGGTATGCTTACTGGTATGATGGCTCCAAAATATACTGAAGAAAATACAGGTCAAGCAGAAGTTAAAGAGGTATTTAAAATACCTAAAGGTGTTGTTGCTGGTTGTCTTGTTGTTGATGGAAGACTTATCCGTGGTGGTATGGTTCGTGTTATTCGTGATGGTGTTGTTCATTACGAAGGTGAACTTACTTCTCTTAAAAGATTCAAAGATGATGTTGAAGAGATTGGAAACGGTTATGAATGTGGTGTTGTTATCAGTGGTTACGAAGATGTTGTTGCTGGTGATGTTCTTGAAACATTCAGAAAAGTTGAGCAAAAAGTTTCTTTATAGATGACTGAAGCAGAAATAAAGTTAAAAAGAACAGAATCAATTCTTCGTGAATTGATTCCAGAAGCATTAGGTTCTATGAATGATAAACGACTTCATGAATTAGAGATTGTAGAAGTTAAATGTTCTCGTGGAAAAAGTGATGCTAAGGTTTATATAAATCCAAATGGATTATCTGAACAAGAGCAAAGAGATTTTCTAAAACTTTTAAGGAAAGCTCGTCCAATTATTGAAACTTTTTGTATGAAAGATCAGGGTTGGTACAGATCTCCAAAGTTTACTTTTGAGTTTGATGAACAGATTGAAAAATCAAAAAATATTGATGAACTATTTAAAAAAATAGCTAAAGATAGAGGGGAAGATTAATGTCATTACAAAGCGATATAAATTCACTTGTAAAATCAGTAAATTTAGAACTATATGATACTGCTATTGTAAATGAAGGTGATGATACTATTTACCGTGTGAGTGTTATCTCAACAGAATTAGAAAATGGTAAGAGAAAAGGTGTTAGTTTAGATTCTTGTGTTGAATTAACACATCTTATATCACCACTTTTAGATGTTACACCACCTGTTTCTAGTGATTATAGACTTGAAGTTGGAAGCCCTGGAATTGAAAGAAAGCTTACAACTATAAACCATTATAAATTAAGTATTGGTGAAAAAGTTTCAGTTCAATGTGCCGATAAAATCAAATATAAAGGTCTTTTAACTAATGTTGAAGGTTCTAAAATTTTTATAGAAGTAGATGGTGAAATTTCAGAAGTTGAGTTCAATGATATTATAAAAGCTAAAACATACTTTGAATGGTAACCGATTCTAAGTTTTATATGAACCTTGCTTTAGTAGAAGCTTGGAAATATCAAGGATTAACTTATCCAAATCCAGCTGTTGGTTGTGTAGTTGTTGGAAACAATGGCGAAATTTTAGCTATAGAAGCACACCAAAAAGCTGGAACACCACATGCCGAAGTTATGGCATTAAAATCTGCTTTTTATAAACTTACAAATAATAAAGAGATATTGTCTCTAATAATCTCTAGTGATATTCATAACTTTTTACTTCAAAATCATAATGATATTTTTAAAGAGAGTATCATCTATACAACTTTAGAACCATGTGCTCATATAGGAAAAACACCATCTTGTGCTTCTTTAATATCTAAACTAGCTATAAAAAAACTTTTTGTTGGATCATTAGATTCTAATAAGATAGCCTCAAATGGAAATAAAATAGTTGAAGAATCTGGTGTTGAGATAATAACTGGTTTATTGAAAAAAGAGTGTGATGAATTACTAGAACCTTTTAAAAAGTGGCAAAGTGATAAATTTGTATTTTTTAAAATGGCTCAACGATTAGATGGTTCAACTGATGGAGTTGTTAGCTCTTTAGAATCTAGAAAAAATGTTCATGCTATGAGAGATGTTTGTGATTTGTTAGTGATTGGTGGAAATACAGTTAGAGTTGATAGACCAACTTTAGATGCTAGACTTATAGATGGTAAAGCACCAGATATATTGATATTATCGAGAGAAATAAATTTTGATAAAACTATACCACTTTTTAATGTATCTGATAGAAAAGTTTTTATAGAAAATAATTTTAAAAGATTGGATAATTATAATAATATAATGGTTGAGGGTACTAAAAATATGCTTGAACTTTCAAAACCATATGTTGATTATTATTTAACCTATTTAGCAACAACGATGGATATTTTAAACATACAAAAAGATACTAAAGATATAATTATTTGGATGAAAAAGGAAGAAATATAATGGAAAAACAAGAAAAAATAGTGTCAATGTTTGATGATATAGCTCCAACTTATGATACAGCTAATCGTGTTATGAGTATGGGTGTAGATATATCTTGGAGAAAAAAAGCTTGTGATTTGTCTTTTGAATTTTATAATAAAAAATCTATAGATAAAATAGTAGATGTTGCTTGTGGTACTGGTGATATGATGGGTTATTGGAAAAAACAAGCTACTAAAGCTGGAGTAGAGATCAAAGGTTTAGTAGGTGTTGATCCCTCAAATGGTATGGTTGATGTTGCTAGAAAAAAGTTTTCAGATTTTGAGTATCATATATCGAAAGCAACAGAGATTCCACTAGATAATGAGAGTGCTGATATAGTTAGTATCACTTATGGTATTAGAAATGTTGTTGAGAGACAAGAGGCTTTTTATGAGTTTAATCGTGTACTTAAAAAAGATGGTCTTGTTGTTATTCTAGAGTTTATGAAAGATGAAAATAAGAATCTTTTGAAAAAAATGAGAGATGTTTATATGCACAAAATTCTTCCTCATGTTGGTGGTTTTATCTCTAAAAATCTTGAAGCATATACCTACCTACCAGATTCTATTGAAAATTTTGTAACGATTCAAGGTATGGAAAAAGAGTTAGAAAAGGCTGGTTTTGAGATGATATATACACAAAGTTTTTCTATGGATATATCAACTCTTCTTATAGCTAGAAAAAAATAGGTATCTTCTTTAATGCACACACTAAGTGTATCTGCTTTAAATGAACAGATAAAAGGTTTACTTGAAACAAGTTTCAGCCGTGTACTTGTTGAGGGTGAACTTTCTCGAATCACTTTTCATAATAGTGGTCATATATATTTTACACTTAAAGATTCTTCATCAACTTTAAAAGCTGTTATGTTCAGAGGTAATGCTTCTAAACTAAAGTTTCAGCTAAAAGAGGGTCTAAAAGTTATACTTGATGGTGCTATAACACTTTATAAACCTCGTGGTGAGTACCAAATAAACTGTTTTTCTATTCAACCATCTGGGCAGGGTGCTTTAGCACTAGCTTATGAACAACTAAAAGAAAAACTAGCTAAAAAAGGTTATTTTGCACCAGATATAAAAAAACAACTTCCAAAATTTCCATCCCGTATAGCTTTAATAACATCAGCTACATCAGCAGCACTTCAAGATATGTTAAGAGTTGCTAACAACAGATATAAAAATATTGAGATAGATATTTATGATGTTTTAGTTCAAGGTGAAATTGCTAAATTTGATATAGTAAAGAGTATAGAGTTAGCAGACAGTAAATGTTATGATATTATAGTGATTGGTCGTGGTGGTGGAAGTGTAGAAGATTTATGGGCTTTTAATGAAGAGATAGTAGCAGATTCTATATATAAAGCAAAAACACCAATTATCTCTGCTGTTGGGCATGAGATAGACTGGGTTATAAGTGATTTTGTATCAGATTTAAGAGCTCCAACCCCTAGTTCTGCTATGGAGATGATTTTACCAGATACAAATGAACTGTATCAATATATTGATTCTTTATCTACTCAATATACTCAAATATTAGCTCAAAAGATTTTTTCAAAAGAGCAGGAGTTAAAGCATCTTAAATATAGCTATACTCAACATTCGATAGAAAAAAGATTAAGTTTAAAATTTGATGAGATTCAAAGATTACGAGAGAGTTATAAAAATAGTATATCTTTTAAGTTTCAAAATTTAAAAAAAGAGTTAGAAAGTGTAAACAATAGGTTTCCTTTTGTTATCAACTCTATTTTAAATACAAAACAAAATCAAATTTTAAATAGTAAAAGAATGTTAGAATCAAATAATCCAAAATTAAAAACAAAAAAAGGGTTTGCACAACTCTCAAAAAATAAGAAAGTTATAGATATATCAGAACTTAAAGTTGATGATAAATTTGAATTACAAAGTGATGATATTTATATAAGTGCTAAAGTTATAAAAAAGGAACAAAAATGAATTATCCAAAATTTTACGATAGTGTAGAGATTATAAAAGTAAAAGATCCACTCTCCAATGTTTTAGGTGCATTTGAATCTGGTGCGTATGAGTTTAGTTATTTAGATGTTGTAAAATCAGCAGGTCATAGTTGTCCAACTGTTGCTGGTGCTTATCTAATGACATTAGTAGCATTAAAAGAACTTTATCCAAATGAAAGAGCTATTCGTGGAGATATAAAAGTTGAATTTAAAGAATCTTTAACTGATGGAGTAGCTGGAGTTATTGGTAATGTTATCACTCAGATAACAGGAGCAACTGATAAAAGTGGTTTTAAAGGTTTAAATGAAAAATTTGCTAGACACTCTTTGATGAAATTTGCTTCAAATATAGAATCTTCAGTAAGATTTACAAGAGTAGATAATAAAAAAAGTGTAGATGTTTTTTATGATTCATCAAAAATTCCACCAAATCAAGAGATGCAACCTTTGATGCAAAAGATGATTAAAGGTTTAGCAACTCCAAGTGAATTAAAGAAATTTGGTGATCTATGGCAGGAGAGAGTTGCTGAAATTTTTGAAAATATAGATTCTGTTATAAAAACTAAAGAGGTTTAGTCTTAAAAATTATTTTAAGACTAAGTTTGGAAAGTAGGTGTATATTGCTATTGCTGTAGTAGCTGATAGTTTTTTTATCAACTTATCAAATTTATCCTCTTTATTCCACATAGGTTTTGAGACACCACTAAGTTTCTCTACCATTTTTTTAGCATCATAACCAACACCTAGTTGATCTATTAAACCAACTTTTTTAGCTTGTATAGCTGTAAAGATGTGAGCATTAGCAAATTTATCTCTATCTTTTATATCTAAACCTCTAGCATTAGCTACATCTTGTGTAAACATATCATAAGTGTTTTGAATAACTTTATTTAATTCTGTAACTTCATAGTTTTTCCATTTTCTTGTTGGTGTTCCAACCTCTTTATATCTACCAACTTGAACTGTTTGTGCTTTTATACCAAGTTTACTCATTAAACCACTTAGGTCAGCACCTTGCATAATAACACCGATACTTCCAACCATAGAACCGGGATTTACAACGATTTTATCAGCCCATATACTAGCATAGTAGCTTCCACTAGCAATTGTTCCTTTAGCATAAACAATAACAGGTTTAAGAGTTCTCAATCTTTTTATAGCATAAGCTAATTCTATGGATGGAGCAACAGCTCCACCGGGGGAATCTACAACAAATAAAACACCTTTTATATGTTTGTTTTTTGTAGCAGATTCTATCTGTTGTAACACCTCAGAAACATCCATAATTGTACCAACAAGATTTATCTGTTGCAAATTATTTGGTCTTAAATTTTTTTCACTAGCTGGAGCAAAAATTAAAAATAGTATAAGTAAAAATATCATAGCCTTGAAATGGTTTTGTATAAATTTCATAGGTATTGTGATAGGTAAAAATAATTTTTTAAGTGTTTCCATATTAATCACCTTTCTCTAATTTTCCATTTATATAAACTTTAGATATATTATATCTGTGTAGTATTAAATGTATAGCTAATTCAGGAGTTGGTTCTGAATCTAAATCAAGAACAATCATATCAGCATTTTTCCCCTCAACTATCTCCCCTGTATTTAATCCTAATGCTTCAGCAGCATCTATGGTAACACCTTTTAGTAGAGCATTAGCAAACCCTAATAATGGGGCATCACTGTGCATAAACAGTGACATTTTCATCTCTTCAAAAAGATCAAGTTTATAGTTTGAACTAAGTCCATCAGTAGCTACAATCCAACGGATATTTTGATCATTTAACTCTTTTATATTTAGAGTTGGATTTCCTAGTAGTCTGTTTGAGATAGGGCAGTGTATAACTGTATGTTTTTTTGATTTTATAGTTTCTAATTCATCCTTATTTGCTTTTACTACATGAGTTAAAAGTGTTGGAATCTCATCAAAATAGTTTAAAAACTCATCAGAATTACAAACAGCTGAATTTTGTTTAAGTAAGCTTTCAAAGAAATCTTTAAAATCACCATTACTAGAATCTAACCAATCTCTTTCTGCTTGACTCTCCATAAAGTGAGATGTTAATTTTAATTTTTCAGCTTTTACAATCTCTAAGGCTTTTTTTACTAGGATTGGATGAACAGAATATGGAGAGTGTATAGCAACGGCAGGGTAAAAACCATCTCTTTTAACACTTTTAGATGTCTCTAATCTTGATACAAAATCACCAAAAAGTGCATCAGCCATAGTTGCTTGTGAACCTATCAGTTCATTGAAAAATACAACATTTTGTGGTGCATTAGCACAAGTTTTTAGATCCAATCCATGTGAACTTATTGCACCAAATGTTGTTATACCAGAATCGAGCATAGAATCTATAGCTTTTTGCATACATTCATCTTTACAATCACCTATAAGTGTTTCACGATTTTCTATAACACTATATAGCCAGTTCATAAAATCACCATAGCTTAGTTCAGTTTTATTTGCACTAAACTCTATATGAACATGAGCATTTATTAGTCCTGGCATTAAAAGAGAATTTTCTCTAAGTGTTGTAACTTTTGCTTTTGGATATATATCTATAAGCTTATCAAATGGTGCTATTTTTTGAATCTCTTTATCAAAAGCTATAGATAAATTTGTAACAACTTTATCTTTCATAAGTATGTAATGTGGAGTGATTATTTGCATATTTTATCTTTATAATTTATTTTTTAACTCTGATTGCTATTATATCAATAATCTATATAAAAACTAAACAATATTGTAACTCTTTTTAATAAATTTTTAGGTAAAATAAATTTTTAAAAAGTGATGTAAGAAATCTAATATAAATTATAAAAGGAAAAAGATGAAAATAGTAGTTATTCAAGGTCCAAACCTAAATATGTTAGGTGTTCGTGAACAAAATATTTATGGTCCAATGAAATTGGAACAAATTCATGCACAAATGAAAGAGTTTGCAGGACAAAACAATATAGAAATTGAGTTTTTTCAAAGTAACTTAGAGGGTGAAATTGTAGATAGAATCCAAGAGTGTTATGGTGATGCTCAAGGTATTATAATCAATGCTGCTGCTTATACTCATACTTCAGTTGCTATTAGAGATGCTATCTCTGCTGTTAGTTTACCAACTATAGAGGTTCATATCTCAAATATTCATCGTCGTGAAGAGTTTAGAAAAACAAATATGATAGCTCCTGTTTGTGCATCATCAATAGTTGGTTTTGGTCCATTTGGTTACCATTTAGCTATGATGGGTATGTTACAAATTATGCAAGAGTTACAAGCTGCTAAGGCTGCTCAACAAGCTCAAACTACACAAGCATAGGTTAATTATGTATCTAAAATGTAAATTAAGTGAGCAGTTATTAACTTATAAAAGTTTACATTTTGGGTATAAAACTATACAAAAAACTAAACATAGGTATAGAGTGACTATTGGTATAGGTGGTAATATAGGAGATGTAAAAAGAAGGTTTGAGCATCTATTTATTTTTTTTAAAAAAGATAAAAAAGTGGAGTTATTACAAACTTCATTGATTTTAAAAAATCCTCCATTTGGTTTTAAAGAACAGGATGACTTTTTAAACTCAATAATTATTTTACAAGTAAGTATGCAACCACATACATTTTTAGATTATCTAATGAGAATAGAAAAAAGATTTGGAAGAAAAAGAAGTTTTGCTAATGCACCAAGGAGTTTAGATTTGGATATTATTTTTTTTGATAATAGAACTGTAGATACAAAAAAACTTCAAATTCCACATAAAAATTGGAAAGAAAGGGAAAGTGTGATAATACCACTAATGGATATATATAGATGAAAATACTAACATTTACTGGAAGTACACCATCAGAAGCTTTAAAAATGGCAAAATTGGATCCAGACTATGATGATATGTTTCATATAGATACTAAGGAGATACAAAAGAAGTCTTTAGGTCGTCCAGCTATATATGAAATTGTAATGGGTCTTGAAGAAAAAAAGAATAAAACTCAAAATTTAAAAGAGAGATTTCAAGATAAGCCAGTTACACAAAAAAGTGAAGATGTTTTATTTGATATTTCAAATGCTGCAAAACAAATATCAGAAATATCAAATGTTACAGATTCCCAATTTGAATATGGTAAAAATAAACAAGTTATACAAACAAATAGTGAGCCAAAAGAGCTTAAAGAAATAAAAACAGAGATGAAAAAGCTTGGTGATAAAGTAAAACTTATTCAAAATATGTTTTGGGATGAAAAAGCACCAGATATGAGTACAAATATACCACCTGAATTTGCTGAAATATATCGTTTAGCTTCTCAAAGTGGTATGAATCAAGAGCATCTAAATGCTATTATGAAAATGACATTAGAGCATATGCCATCTAAAATGAGAGAAAATTCTACAACAGTTAAAAGGTATTTTCAAACACTTCTTAGAAAAATGGTACCAATTAGATTAGAGGTAAATCCATCTAAAGGTAATAAAAAAGTTATTATGTTAGTTGGTCCAACAGGTGTTGGTAAAACAACTTCTATAGCAAAATTAGCAGCAAGATATTCATACTTAATGAAGCAAAAATATAAAGTTGGATTGGTTGTTTTAGATACTTATCGTATAGGTGCAGTTGAGCAACTAATGCAGTATGCTAGAATGATGAAATTAGGTATAGAAACTGTAGTTGATCCTCCTGAATTTTCAAATGCACTAGATTTACTAAGACATTGTGATTATATTCTTATAGATACTATGGGTTCTAGCCCTTATGATAAGGGTAAAATAGAAAAAATTTATGAATGTTTAGAAGCAAACACTACAGAATTTAACATAGATGTTGTTCTTGTTATGCCTAGTTCTATTAAATATGAAGATTTAAAATTGACTTATGATAATTTTTCATCCTTAAATGTAGATACAATGATGTTCACTAAGTTAGATGAGACAATGGGTTTTGGAAATATATTTTCTTTAGCTTATGAAACGAAAAAACCTATAAGTTATTTTTCTATTGGTCAAGAAGTTCCAGAAGATTTAGTTTCTGCTAGTAGTGATTTCTTGGTTGATTGTTTATTAAATGGTTTTGATAGGGGTAATATATGATGGGTCATCAAGCTGAAAAACTAGAAAAACTGGTTGCTTCAAATAGCAAGAAAAAATCAAAAAAGACTCGATTTATCGCTATAACAAGTGGTAAAGGTGGAGTTGGAAAAAGTACAATAAGTTCTAACTTAGCTTATGTTTTATCTGAAAGTGGTTTAAATGTAGGTATATTTGATGCCGATATTGGTTTAGCAAATTTAGATGTTATGTTTAATGTTAAAATTAAAAAAAATATTTTACATGTTTTAAAAGGTGAGGCTAAAGTTTCAGATATACTAATCCCTATTACAAGAAAACTAATTTTGATTCCGGGTGAGAGTGGAGATGAAATACTAAAATATTCTAGTATGGAACTTTTTGAAAGATTTATGGAAGAAGCACAAGTTTTAGATAAACTAGATGTTATGATTATTGATACTGGTGCTGGAATAGGTCAGCATATACAGATGTTCTTAAATGCAGCTGATGATGTAATTGTAGTAACTGTTCCAGATCCAGCAGCAATAACAGATGCTTATGCAACAATAAAGACAATATCAGCTATTCGTGATGATGTAAGTGTTATAATGAACCAGGTGAAAAATGAGAATGAAGCATCTGCTATATTTTCAAAAATAAAAAAAGTAGCAGATGCAAATATAGGTGGAGATCTAAATTTAAAACTTATTGGTAAAATAAACAATGATAGTAAAGTTTCATCTTCAGTTAAAAAAAGGGAACTATTTAGTGTTATATATAAATCTTCTCAGCCACATAAAGATATTGTTTCTATTGCAAACACTATAATAACTAAGCTGGAACGAAATGTGCTTGTTCCATCAGAAGAGAGTGGATTAACAGGACTGTTTAGACGTTTAATAAAACACTTCTAATTATTTTCTATTGGGGTAATCTATGTTAGGCGAGAATTTTGTATATTTTTTTACAGTTCAAGGTTTTTTCCTTGGTATTATTTTTGGAATTTTGAAATCTTTTGATGCAGAAGGGTTATTGGTATATACTTTTTTTATAACAATATTTTTCTATCTATTTTCACATATTATTATTGCTTTATATTATAGAACATTAACTGTGAAATCTCACTATTTTCCAAAAGATATTCATGAAAAAGAGTTAGACTTATTTGTAAAAGAGATTAATAAAAGAGAAAAATTGATAGATTCGGCTTGTAAAATTACAGATATGGCAGTTCAAATTAATTCACAAGATAATAATCTGGAGAACTCTTAATGTATGATAGCTACATTCAAGATATTAAGCATAAGGAAGATGAATTAGCTTTAAAGTATTTACCTGCTGTAAAAGCTATGGCTTTTAGGCTTAAAGAGAGGTTACCTAGTTCTGTTGATTATATGGATCTATCAGCTATTGGAACAGAAGAACTTATAAAATTAGCAAGAAGATATGATGAACAATTAAATGATTCATTTTGGGGTTATGCTAAAAAAAGAGTTTATGGTGCAATGCTTGATTATTTAAGAAGTTTAGATATATTGAGTAGAGCGAGTAGAAAACTTGTTAAAGCGATAGATTATGCTGTTGAAGAGTATCGAGTTATCCACAATGAAGAGCCTACAGATAAAGAGTTAGCTATAATTCTTGATGAAACGGAAGATAAAGTTCACGATGCTAGGGTGGCTTCATCTATATATACAGTTATGCCATTACATGATCAACTCCAAGTTGGAGATGAGGGTGCAGCATTAGCAAGTATTGAGAAAGAAGAATTAATAGATGTTATAAAAAAAGTTCTTTTAGAATATAAAGAGAGGGAACAATTGATTATACAGTTATATTATTTTGAAGAACTAACACTTAAAGAGATTAGTGAAGTTTTAACTATTACAGAATCTAGAATATCACAAATACATAAATCTGTTATTCAAAAGATAAAAGAGAGTATAGAAGCTTAATATGGCAGATATTTTATCCCAAGAAGAGATTGATGCCCTTTTAGATGTCGTTGAGGATGATGGTAATGTCGATAGTATTGAATCTATTGATGAGCATGCTATGCACCAAAGGCAAGTTACTCTATATGATTTTAAAAGACCAAATAGAGTTTCTAAAGAACAACTTCGTGCATTTAGAGGTGTTCACGATAAAATGGCAAGATCATTAGCTTCCCAAATCTCTTCTATTATGCGTTCTATTGTTGAGATTCAACTTCATTCTGTAGATCAGATGACTTATGGTGAATTTTTGATGTCATTACCTAACCCAACAAGTTTTAATGTTTTTTCTATAAAGCCATTAGAGGGTAATGGTGTTATTGAGATAAATCCATCTATCGCTTTTCCTATGTTAGATAGACTTCTTGGTGGAAAAGGTGAACCTTTTGATGCAAGTAGAGAGTTCTCAGATATAGAACTAAGTTTATTTGAAACAATTTTACGAGTTATGATGAGTACATTAAAAGAGGCTTGGGGACAAGTTATGGATGTTTATCCAACTATAGAATCTAAAGAATCTAGCCCAAATGTTGTTCAAATTGTTGCACAAAATGAGATTGTAGTCATGGTTGTTATGGAGATAATTATTGGTCATAGTTCTGGTATGATGAATATTTGTTATCCAGTTATTGCACTAGAACCTATCTTACCTAAATTAGCTTCTCGTGATTTGATGTTAAATGAAACAAATTCTAAAAAAAGTAGAAATGCTGAACTTCAAGTTCTTTTAGGTGGTGCTAAAGTTGATGTTGAAGCAAACTTAGGTGGTGCTGAACTTACAATGAAAGATGTACTTGATTTAAGAGTTGGTGATATTTTAAGATTATCTAGTGCTGCTGATGATATAGTCACTCTTTCTATTGATGGTAAAGAGAGATTTAAAGGTGAGATGGGTTTAAGAAGGTTTAGAAAATCTATCCAAATCACAGAGATTATAGATACAGAAAAAGATGCAGTTAAACGAGCATTAGAAAATTTCGAAGATACAAGACATGAAAAAATATCTGGTTTTAAAGATATTATTAATAGAGAAGAGAGTGAGGAGAGTAATATAGATGAGTGATTTTATAAAATTATTTCAAGATGAGGTTATAAATACTATTAATTCAATGGTTGGTCAAGCTCCATCTTTAGATTTAAAAGAGGAACAAACATTAAGTATTGTTTCCAATATTATTCCACCAATTATTTTGATTAAAATAACTGTTTCTGGTGATGTCGATTCTTCTATTATGGTAGCTTTACCATCTAATTTAGCAGCAGCTTTATCTGATTTAATGATGGGTGAAGAGGAGATAACAGATAGGGAAGATATAAATGAAGATGATATCGATGCAACAAAAGAGATAGTATCTACCATATTTGGAACAATTGGAAATGTTTTAGCTGCTCAAAGTGATATTCCTGTTTTATCATTTAAAGTTGATGATATTGAGTTTGTTAATGGTGACGATGAAATTCCTTTAGATAGTTTTACTAAAATGTATGTGTATCAATTTACAATGGGTTCTCTATCCTCTTTGCTAATGTTTATTATAGATGAAGCATTGGAACATAAGTTATTTGGAAATGCTGATGAACCATCTAGTTCAAATAATGGAAATGAAAGTCAAGAATCATCAAACGATTCTTCAACTGTTCACCTAAATAGTGAAGAGATGAGTAATATTTCATTAATAATGGATGTTAAATTACCTATAAGAGTTCGTATAGGTAAAAAAAAGATGTTACTTAAAGATGTTTTAAATATGGATATTGGTTCAGTTATTGAACTAAATCAGTTAGCTAATGATCCATTAGATATTTTAGTTGATAATCATGTGATAGCACAGGGTGAAGTTGTTATTGTAGACGGAAATTTTGGTATTCAAATAACATCTATTGGTACAAAAAGAGAACGATTAAGTCAACTTAAGGCATAAAAATGAAAAATAAAAGAGATGATCTAACAAAAAGATATACAAAAGATATAAAATCTGCTGATGTTTGGAGTGTATTCCGTATATTAGCAGATTTTACAAAAGGTTTTGATGAACTTGGTGATTTAGGTCCATCAGTTACTTTTTTTGGAAGTGCTAGAACAGATAAAGATGATTTTTATTATAAGGAATCTATAAAACTTTCGACAAAACTTGCTAAAAAAGGTTTTAACATAATAACTGGTGGTGGACCAGGTATTATGGAAGCTGCTAATAAAGGTGCAAAAAGTAATGAAAATATTGAATCTATAGGGTTAAATATTGATCTTCCACTAGAACAAGTTGCAAATCCATATACAACAAAAGAATTAAGTTTTGACTATTTTTTCTCAAGAAAAGTTATGTTAGTAAAATATTCTATGGCATATGTTATTTTTCCCGGTGGTTTCGGAACTTTAGATGAACTATTTGAAGCTTTAACTTTAGTGCAAACTAGAAAAGTAACAGGGGTTAAAATTTTTGTTATTGGAACAGAATTTTATAAACCATTATTAGATTTTATAGAATCTAGATTAGTTGCAAATGGTATGATAGATAAAGAAGATATAGATTTAATGATTGTTACAGATGATATAGAGTTTGTAGCTAGAGAAATTGAAAAATCTTTGATAGATCAAATAAGATTTTTAAAAGAAGTTGGTTTAGATAATACAAAATATTATCAATCGTTATTAGAATTCTTTGAAGACAAATTATTAAAGTAGAAAAAATGAAAAAAGTATTAGTTGGTATGAGTGGTGGTATTGATTCTACAGTAAGTGCGTTGTTATTAAAAGAAGATGGTTATGATGTTGAAGGTTTATATATGAAACTTCATTCTAAACCAAATTATCATGAAGTTAATTTAGCTAGAGCTCAAAAAGCTGCTGATTTTGTTGGTATGAAATTACATGTATTAGATTTAGAAGATATATTTAATGATAAAGTATTTAAACCATTTATAAATACTTATGCTGAAGGTAAAACACCAAATCCATGTGCATTGTGTAATAGAAGTTTAAAATTTGGTGAAATGATAAAATTTGCAGATAAAATTAATGCTGATTATATAGCAACTGGGCATTATATAAAAACAGATGGAAAATATTTTTATCAAGCTAAAGATGATACTAAGGATCAAAGTTACTTCTTATTTTATGTTGAGAGTAATGTATTACCTAGACTCTTATTTCCATTAGGTGATAGAAAGAAAAATGATATAAAAGATATGGTGTCTTCAATTAAGGGATTAGAATCTTTTGCTTCTCAAGGTGAATCTAATGAAATCTGTTTTGTTGAAACTACATATACCGATTTATTAAAAGAGTATGTAGATGTAGATAAAATAGGTGAAGTTTTAAATAAAGATGGGAAAGTTGTTGGTGAGCATAAAGGTTATATGCACTATACAATAGGTAAAAGAAAAGGTTTTAGTGTAAAAGGGGCTCATGAACCACATTATGTTTTAAATATGAATCCACAAAAAAATCAAATAGTAGTGGGTAAAAAAGAGGAACTAGCTTGTAATAGTGTTGTTTTAGATAATCTAAATATGTTTACTGATAAAAAAATATTTGATACAACTGTTAAATTAAGATACAGAACAAAAGCAGTTCGTTGTAGTGTTAAAATTGTTCAAAATAAAGCATATATAGAATTACATGAAAGTGTATATGGTGTCGCAGTTGGTCAAGCAGCTGTATTTTATGATGATGATAGATTGATAGGTGGTGGTTGGATAACTGAAGTTTAGGGAGTTTGCTATCTTCAAAACACTAAAAACAAAGAAATTCAACCTCTTTGTTTCACTTTAAGCTTCTTCTAAGCCCCACTACCCTATAATTCCCATCCACAAACAGAGACACCTTGAATAAAGGGGTTAAGGGATACTTCGAGTTGAAGAGTTCAGAAAGTTTGCGATCATTGAAAACTAA
>Ga0256842_1000132_pt1 | contig 60996 bp, 50 predicted proteins | sample 4559240metaG_FD_185973 | JGI IMG/M metagenome (GOLD analysis project Ga0256842, IMG submission 185973) | Hydrothermal vent microbial communities from Guaymas Basin, Mexico - 4559-240 | ecosystem: Environmental > Aquatic > Marine > Hydrothermal vents | place: Mexico: Guaymas Basin | collected... | reverse complement strand
AAAATAAAATGGGTGCACCGTGTGTTTTTCATGTGTAATATCATCTTCAATGACACATTTTGATAATGCTCTTCCCATAGAATTAAATCTATAATTTTGTAATATTTTTGGTGCGCAGTCTGCCGCTGTATTATGATTTGTAAATATTTGACAATATTCAAGTTTGTATATATTGTCAATGTTATTAAAAATTATATCATTTCCATTAATGGTATAATCAGTTTCATTTCTGAAAAATATATGTTCAAGTGCTCGTACATTATTTGGAGTTGTATATGTTGCAATAGAATATCCTCCGCCATTTGTTTGCGTTTTTATTGTTTCATCAAATTGCATATTATTTATTTCACCCATGTCAATATCCATATGCCATGTTATTTCAATACCAGGAACCGTTTCTTGATATATATTGTATGCTGTACATTTTAACAAAGAAGAACCTGTGAAGACTTCTATGGGGCCATATATTAACGCATTTTGGTCTTCTAAATGATAACTTGCTCTTAATTTTAATGAGTAAACATCGGTTGCATCTGATGCTGATATTTGTACAATACCTTGATTAACACCAGTAGCGGCGGGAGTAATATCTAAATATGTCGGAACATTTATTAATGAACTAAATTCGGGGATATATTCTATATGTGGAACAACATTATAACATGCATATATTTTTTCATGCACAGATGGTATATCAAATTGATTTGATTCATTTCCGAATGTAACAATTCCAAATTCTGTTGATACCTGAACATAATTATATTCTGTTAATGTTGAATAATCTAATTGTTCAAAACTTCTTACTACATGCCATTCTTTGATATTATCATTATTATCTATGGTAAATATTCTAACATTTTTTATTGGGAAAAATTCAGTTGATAATGTAATGATATTTGAATTAAACTGACCTTGTCCAAGAAAATCACCATGTTGCCTAATGTCATTTGCGTCAAATACTGTTGGCATTTTTGATACTGAATTAACAGAATTTTTTAATACTTGTATTTCATTATTTTGTGTTATTGTAAATTCATATGCTTCTGGGTAATACTGTTCTACACCATTAATAACTTTTTTTGTAAATTCTGCTCTATATTTAAACTTGATATATGCTTCTATATATTTATTTTTATTTCTTTTATAAATATTAAATATTATTGGCATTCCTGGATATGGGTTGTCAAGCATTTTGTAATAATAAAATGCGGTATCTTCATTTGTTGGTTCAGATATTTGTATAGAATCAGACGGAAATAAAAAATGGTCTGCGCTTTTAATTAAAAAATATCCAGGATATAAGACAGGATGTGCCTCTATATAATAAATTCCATGAGATATTGTTATATCTAATGTTTTGCAATCATCTTTATTACCAATCCCTGATTTTATATAATGTATATTTATATCATCAAGTGGCTGGTCATATCTTGTTGGGATTGCCTTTGATGGATAAATAACATTTAAATATCTATCCGTTAATTTCATAATTGAACCTCACATTCAGTTTTATTATTATCATCATTCATTTCAAATGTATCTAATGTATTATATGTATATGTATCATTATACCAGAGCAAAGGATATTTATCTTCCATCTTGTTAATTATAGCATTTAATTGTTTATATGGGTAATTAAAAGCAGGAGTTAATTCTTCATATGTATTTAAATCTATTTCGTTAATAATTTTATTCTCTTTATACATTGGATATAAAAATGTATTTATAGAATCTTCTTCTTGCAATCTTAATATTTTAACTGGCATGTATGTAATTTTTATTTTTTCTTGATTATATAAATAGGATACAAGAATTTCGTCTTCTACTTCTCCAAGTGTTATAATTCCATTAATATAGTCAATTGTATATTCATTATACGATGGAGACGCATTCACTTTAAATAATTGTGTGTTAAAGATTTCAGTATTTGGTATTATATATTTATCTAAATTCTTTGGCTTTATATTTTGTTTTAATTTAACATTTGTTGTTGGTAATATAAATGGCGCATATATATCATTAAAACTATTAGCAAGATATGAATATAAAACCACATCAAATACATCTTGTTTTTCATTAAATTCATCAACCACTTCTGTTAATAATCTATAAGCACCTAATTCGACTATTTTAAATTGAACAGTTCCATTTATAAAAGTATCTCCAACATTCCAATTTGTTGGCAGTGTTAATGTAATATCTGTTGTACCATCAGACAAACAAAGTAATCCGTATTTTGTGTCTGTTGGTAATAATAATAAATCCCATTTATTATAGTCTGTTGACGGTATCCACACATTTGGTAACGAATAATATAATGGAATATTCACAAGTCGTGAATTGTCTTCATTATTAATTATATATAAATGTGTATCGTTTATATATAAACTGTATTTTATTTTATCACTTTCGCTTACTGTTGAGTTATATTGTATATATCCAATATCTGCTTTAAACAAATCAAGTTCTCTTATTATAGAATTTATAATTCCATTAAAAGATGAATTAGATTTATTTGCGAATACATCAAGAAGTTTTAATTGATATAGATAATCTTCTTCTGTTTTCCTTTTAAGTTGATATCTGTTGCCAAATTCATCAAGTTCATTATATTTAACAATTGGATATATTTCTTTTTCGGTAAACACATGGTGTATTAATTCAACAGGTTCTATATTAGACTCTGCAGGTGGGTCTATCAAATTTACTATTGGACTGTTTAATATTTGTGCATGATATAAAGCATTATATGTTATATTAATTTCAATATTATATTTTATTTCTGTTGTTAATTTAATTTCAACGGGGTCATTAGATAAATCTATTATAACATCAAGGTCTCTAAATGTTATAAGAGCATATACTTGTGTAGTTTGAGATGAGTTAGTTGTTCCTGCCATCTATTTTCCTTATCTCTGGATATTTTATATATTTGTTAATAATAGAATTATATATACCTGGTATATTGCATATTTTAGAGAATTGATATATTGATTTAATTAACGTTTTATCAATTATATAATTTGTAGAAATTGTATCTTTCGTAACAATTGTTATATTTGGGCAATAAGCAGTATTCCAATTATTTAAAAAAATAGTTTTGTTAACATTATATGATGGTATAATTGATGTTTTTGTAAGCACAGCGCAACATTTATATAAATAATATTGCGCATTGTTAATTACATTTTTGTTGATTGTATAATCAGTTATAATTGCTTCTCTTATAGCCATGTTATCCCATTTTAATTAATGCAGGTGTATAACTATATTCCATTGTTGTTGCATAATAAAGATTATCTACAATAATATATGCCGATGTGTTGTCAGGTATTGTATCAAAATCTCTATCAAGTGTCAACGTGTCACTTGTGTGTGAAATAATTTTTGCCATTTGCCCAGTTCCCTTTCCAAATGTTATAAGTATATATTTGTCTACTAAGTTTAACCCAGAATATGTTGATGAACCTTGTTTTTCTGCATAATCTATTTTCATGTGATTGATATAAATCCAAGCACCTCTGACAAATGTAATAGACCTTGTATTAACAGGAATATTTATTATTTTTTTTAAATCTATAAAATCATGTGCACCAACACAATCATAAAATGAATCAAGAGATGTTGAAGAAATTATATTACCAGAAGAATCTAAAAAATTAATATTCATAATATGATGTAAATGTCCACCACTTGGCTGACTATACCAAACTCCTGTTATATGATAGTCACATTTTAAATATGCATTACCAGCGTCTATTGTTGTTGAATGTGCCGATACATCAACTGTTTTAGAAAACTCTGTCCCTGACCCGATTAGGCTATATTTAGATTTATCAAACCAATTATGCATAATGCCGTCATATTTATAACCAGACGTTGATAATCTATTACATGTATCCTCAAAACTTCCATTTTTAATTAATGTATTGTCTGTATTTGTCCCATCTGTATATGTTGCAATAACATCATCTATATATACATTATAGTTTGATTTTAACTTCATTATAATAAACCTTGTTGTTTCGGGAATTATTATTTGTTGTGATGTTGTAGATGTCCATGTTGATGCAGCCGCAAAATCTTCTGTATATGTATATAATGGTGGAGCGCCATGGCCATAAAATAATATTTCAAGAGTAATTGTTGAATTATTTTTTCTCATAAACTCAATTTGTAATTTCCCGAGACCTGCATCTATATTTGTTTTATAACTGTATAAATCAAATATTTGGTATATATATTTTGTATATACAGATTGTCCAGAGCCACTTGGTGTATCAGAACTTAATGTGACTGTGTCATAATAATTTTGATGCCAATATTGGATACCAGAGCCGGTCATTGTCACTGGGTCAAATTCAGTTAATGTATCTATTAATGGTTCAACAGATGTGACTGCACCTGATATATCCTTAATTGTATTTGCTGTTGCGGAGGTTATGTACGAGTCAATGGCTTTATTATTATAAACAAAATCTCCATGTTCTAATTCATTATCATATGAACATCTAAAATTATCATTAAAGTACCCGCAAACTTGATATCTTTTATTACATGCAAAATATCCAAGCATTCTTTTGTTAAATATATTGTTCCAGTCTCCATATAAAATATCTTTATACAAATTACCTTCATATCCGACATTGTTAGTTCCAGTAACATCATGTTCCATGGTATGAAATCCAATAGATGAAGGAGATGTCATTACAAATCCTGTGTATACGTTTCTACCAATAATAGCACCTGATTGATAATTTATGGATAATGAATCAACTGTTATCGTATTTGTTGATGTGTCGATATTTGTACACAAAAATGTTTCTCTTCCTTCTCCGTTCTGTCCATATATACTATATTTTTCATTTAATGTAAATATAGATGTATCATTTACAGTAATTTGAACATTAGAACCCGCATTAACATTTGCAGATGTTGTTGTTTGTGGATAATATAATTTATTAGACACAAGTCCAAAAAATAATCCAGTAAACGAATTGTTAATATTTGTTTCTATATATACTAAATCTTTATTACCAATTATTGTCATAAAATATTGAATAGATGATGATATATTAATGGTTTTGGCATTTTTATTTTTACCAATACCAACATGACTTGCTGTGTCCCAATAATAAAATGCATCAAAATAAATTTTTGTTGAATCTGAACCGTCATATCCACCGAAATATACTCTAAAATAATTCTTTGGTTCTTGTGATGATTCTCCTTGTGTTGAATATATAATCCAACCAACAGCAGGGTCATTGTTCACGTCAAGTGTATAATCATGGTCTTCTCTAATAAATCCAATATCTTGTAAATATGAATCTAATTTTGTTATTAATTGTCCTGATGTGGTTAGCGGTATGTTAAAATGTGTTATATATGCCATAATAAACTCCTTATTCTACACTTTCTTTTATTACAATGTCTTGTTCTGGGAATGTAAAGTTTCTATATACATATTTTACTATTTGATATTTACTTGTTGAATCTGGGACTTCGTCCCAATCTTTATATACTGTTATTGTATCAGATGTATTTGATTGTATTTTTCTTGTCTGTCCATATCCCTTGCCTGCATAAATAACAATATAATAATCTGTATAATTATCAAATGATTGATTAGTATCAACAAGTGTATTTGAAGTCCCACCAGTTGCATATGAGTCAACCAATGCATCAGATGTCATTAGTGCTTCATCTCCAGGGTTTGATGTTGAAAACATTATAAAATCATTCATATATCCAATAAGTTCTGTTACTTTCTTACCATTTAATGCTATCAAGTTTAATATAATTGGTGAAAATGCATATTTGTTTGTATAAAAATCAGGGTCAAGTTGGTGTTGGTCAAGGAAATATGCTGGAGCAATATCTTTTATAAATTGGTTTTGAATATCGCCTATTTCTTTTGAATTTGTTGACAATGACGAATACATTCCATATAATAAATTTAAATAATCTTCAGATTTATACCCCTGTGCAAGCAATTTACTGTTACTTTTTATTAATGGGCATGGATGAAAACCTATCATATCGCCAATTTCTAAATCTGGGATATGTGATAATAATAATTTATTGTTTGTAATATCTATATCTAATAATTTTGCAGAAAATGAACCAGATAAGTCTGCTTTTATTATGTTGACAGGTTCGTTAATTCTATAAAAATCTGCAACATTATCAACTTCAACCCATACATTTATACCAGCATTTATTGCAGTTGTAACCTTGGCATTTGCATTTATTGCCAATGTATCAGGGTAAAAATATGTTAATCCAGAATATGATGTATCAACTTTCGTTATAACAAATAAATTGTTTCTACTTCCATATATCCACCAAAAATATCCAGCAGATGAAGTTACATTAACACTTGATGCATATCCTATAATACCATATGGTTCTTTTCTTGTTTTGTCCCAATATCTACATGGATTTATATACACCTTATTAGCATCACATGTGTCTCCAATTGTACCAAATTGTTTTGCCGAACCATAAGAAATTATAACATAAAATGGTAAATATTCTCCGTTTTCTGACCCATTGTTTGTATATACTTTATATCCAGAAGAATAATCTCCATCACTATCTACAAGTGTATATCCTGCTTCATTAAACCAGTTTTCTAAATCTTGTATAAATGTATTAACATTGATACCAGACCTACATACATATGATTTATATGCCATTTATATTCCCCTATACCGTTGATATTGTAAATGTCATTTCTTTTATTATTAATTTGCCACCATCTAATATTTGGTATGGTCCGCCCAATTCATACCATGCAATAACATTTTGATTTTGGTCAACAACCACTGCATATGATATGCCATCACCAGACGCAGGAATTGTTCCCCCAGTTGCTTGAAATGTTACATCAGGGAAAGTAACAGTTGCATTATTATTAGCATCATCTTCTATTGAGGTTGGGGCATTAATGGTAATGCCGCCTGCAATATATCCATTTCCTGCTGCTATTTCTGTTAATTCCGATAACGTATTTGTCGTTGCATCAGGAATTGTTGTAGCAGTGCATAATGCTAATTTATATTGATTAGTAGATTGTGCTTGCGTAAATGTATCTAAAACTATTTTTGCTCCTCTATTTGTTATACCACTCATTTTATACCTCCACTTCTATATTATCATATTTTTCATACAATATAAGTTTGTTTATGTCAATAAAATATATATCTTTATTAAATCTTATTTCTGTTATTTGTGTAAATAAATTGTCCATTAAAATTATTTTTCCGTCTCTCGATACAAATCCATAGTCATATGATATATTATCAGCAACCTCACTGTCGGTTAAATCAAATTTTACTAACGGTTTTAATACCGGAATCCATAATGGTAAGAAATATGATGAACGTGTTTGGTCTTCATAATATCCCTCTGCTTCAAATAAATAAAATCCTGGTTCGTCAAATTCATATTTAAACTTTGTGTCTTTTGGTAATAAATATGATGGCGCATCAAGATTAATTTCTTCAAGTTGTGTTTTTAATATGGTTCCAGCAGGTGTTAGTGTGTGAACGTATAATTTTAATGATGTTATTCTTTTTGTAATATCAGGTTGGTCAACATAAATTATAACTTCTTCATTTATGTCTGGAAAAGTAAAATTGCTTCTTAATCTAATTCTATTTGTATATTCAGTTTTCATAATGTCAAGCATTTCTTTTGGCGGCATTGGTAAATATAAGTTATATAAATATAAAGTATTGTCTTTGAAAGCATATATTTTACTTCTGTCTTGGTCAATTAATATTTTATCAAATGTGTCTAATGATAATATATTTGAATATTCATTATTTAGTACGGCAACATATTTTAAATCAAGTTCTGTTAATCCAGCAAGTAAAACTTCTTTATTTATATTTGAATATGAGTAAAATCTTATAGCATTGTAATTGTCTGTACCATTTGTTTCTGTGTCTATTTGCGCCCATATATTTTTATAATAACCATATTTTGTTGAGTAATAATTATCTTTTATATCAATAACAGAATTATTTAAATAAGCAGGAATAACATTGATAGTAATCCCGTTTATTGGATATACATTATTTATTTTTATTTCTATGAAATTAGTATATTCATGCTCTGTACTTACCGTTGTGTTTGATAAAACTTTTATTGTTTCTTCATATATAGCGCCATTTTGTCTTGTGCCTTTTATAGTGATGTAAGCAAGTTGAGTTGGCGCATCTTCGTTATAGAAATATTGAATACCATCAAGTTTAATAAATAATCTTGATGGATAGATTAATTGATATGGGTTGTTAGCAACAAATGAATGTGTGTTGTTAATTGTTATTGGAGATGTAAAGTAATTTGTATCTGTATCATTAGATAATGTTGATGTATCATACATAGATATTGTTATTCTATTAGGAATTGTTTGTTCAAAATAATCTATATCATTTTGATATAAATTATTAAGAGTAACTATCGTATTTTTATTTATTAAGGGGGTTGGATATAATCCATGAAATATTTTATTTTTAAATTTAGGAGTTGTGCATATAACAGTTGGCAATGTTATTTTGTTGTCATAATTATAATTTAATGGGACTTCATAATAAATTGCTTTTTTGGGATTATATATTTCAAGAAACATATTTTCAGATGTTTCAACTGCATTGTGAAACAAATCAATTATTGGTTTTGCAAAAGCGTCAATTAAATTATTACCTGTGCCAAATGGTTTTTGAGTAATATCATACCTATCATCTAAATATTGATTTATAACATCACTTGCGAAATCTATAACTGATGTATTATATAACTCTTGATTACGTTCAATATTTAATTTTGTATAAAAGTTTTTTGGTGTAATTCTTAAATAATCTACAAAACTTTGTATATAATACATTATTTAACCACCACTGGATTTTTTATTGTATATTCTATTAATATTTTTTCATATTCTTGTACATAAATATCTTTATAGATATTAAGTCTAATTCTATTGTTATACACAGTTGGCTTATAAGCATAAAATGAATCAAATGTATTATTGTGCAATTTTATAATATAATCGGATGTATTAAGAATCTCTTTTATTAATTGCGCAATAATTAATGGTTCACCTATTGGTATATTATTTATGTATTTTATTATATTCTCTTGAACTTGTTTTCTTATATGTGGTTTTTCATGTTCTGGTGTATTTTCAGAAAACACAAGGGTACATGAAAGTTCTATCCCTATAAATTTTGGATTATATACTCCTATATCTGAACCAAGTGTTTTAATTGGTTCTATAACATTTTTTGCTATCCTTACTATACTTTCGTCTGGTCCTGGTATTTGTGGCATTATATATACATTTGCAGTTCCAAGGCCTTTCTCATTGTTAATTATTTTAATATCTGCTATTCCAGGCACAGATGTCAATGATGACAATATTGCCTGCTTATTACCTGCTTGAAATGACAATAATGCATTAGATATTCTATACCTATATTCATCATCAGATTCTATGTATTGTCCTGCTGCAATGGGTTTTTCATTTGTAACCTTAAGCGTATTATTAATTGCATCTGCATATGATGCAACAGTATGTTCAATAACTGTATGTGGTGCTAATACGATTTCTCCTTCTTTTGTTGCTTCTGCTGAAAAATAATGTTTTTGTTCCGATGCAAGAAGAATAATATCACTTGTAATAATGAATTTTGTTTTTTCACCATTTATGTCTGGTTCTGTTGAAATTATAGTCCCTGCTGGAACAAGTATATTGTTACCACTATTTATATTTCCAAATGTTCCCGTATCAACATAAAAACAAAAATTATTTTCTGTTTCAAAAACTTGTGCATATTCTGTCCCACGTCTTGTGATATTCATTGATTGACCAATAAGGTCTAAATAATTACCAGTGGCATAACTTAATAAAGAATTAATTAGAGATTTATTCCATATATCACTAATTGTAATACCAACATTTGCAAAAGCATTTGCTAATTTATATATAAAACTTGCAGGTGATAATGTTTTAATCTCTGTATTTTCAAGTATCGCTTTTTTTATTATTTCTAAATATTCTTGTTGTGTTTTCTCTATTAACATAATTAACTCCTCGTCAATATATTATCAAGTTTGATTAGTGATATATACATTATCACTTGTAATTCTTATAAGAATTTTGTACTGTTTATTATTTTTTGATATATCTTGAATTAATATATTTAAATACAAATTATTATTATTATTTGAAATAAAATGTGTTATATCTGTTTTAAAATTACGTGAAATTGTTTTAACAGCATTAGTAATTTTTGTTTTAATATATTCTATTATGTTATCATCTATTATTTCGCCTTCAAACATAGAAAGATTTGTATCATAAACTGTAATAGGAGCATGTTTTATATCTTCATTTATTGCTATATATAATTGTTGCATTAACTCATTTTCATCTGTAACAAGTTGTATATCACCCGTGTTAGATATCTTTAAATCACCTGTGTTATTTATATAAATATCTGTCATAATAATCCCCCAATAACTGTTTTTACTATTTCGTTAATATAAAGTGCTTTTATATTTTCATAAGGAAAATCCCATACAAATAAAGGGATTGGAGTATTTATTGTACTTGGCAAATTAGAATGCACCATTGGGTTTCCTCTATATGTACCTGCAAATTTCATTCTATTCCATGGTTCTGTATATCCTATTGGTCCACTGAATATTGTTCCTGCATCTTGGGTTATATATAACCCATTATTATCTGCAACAACTTCAACTGCATTATCTGTTGCAAGAATATATGCTTTTGACGTATTAGAATATTTTAATAGTTTCCCTTTTTCAGGTTGAGTTCTTTTATTTTGTTTTTTTTCATATTCTTTTTTAAATTCTTCTGTATAATGACCAGCCATTAAAATCCTCCATATTTGCCTATTTGCTTTGGACAAGATTCTGGTTTATATGCCCATCCTAAGTCTATCATTGTCCCAGGCTTTGGTTCAAGTTTTGCTTTTGCTGTATTAATTTTGCCTCTTTTATAAAATATTGATACAGGGTGTCCAACTAATATATCTTCCCAATTTGCCCCAAACGTATGATTTAAATATTCAGGACTTTCAAGTAATTCTATAATTGCGCCTTTTAATGGTTTTTCCATTGGTGCACCAAATAGATATGTAACACCTTCAGGGAGTGTATTTGGTCTATATTGGTCTGTCACTTCTACGAGTACTCTAATTGGTTGTCCTTGCTCTATAATCACCTTCCAAACTGTGCCATATATTTTTATACTATGTGTTGATTCTATATTTTGTTTTAATCTTAACACCGCATCTTTGAGTTCATTTTTTATTTCATTAATATGTTCATTTAGGGTTTTAGTCATTATAGAACTCCTCTAATTCATCATGTGACCATTCAAAGAATGTTAATCTTCCAGATGTTTCCTTTGTATATCTATATTTTGTTACATTATCAAGCATTTCTTTTGAACCAATTGTAGACCATAAATAAAAATCAGCAGGACCAAGTACGCCTGATAAATATGGGGTACCATCATAAAATAATGGCATCATAAATATAGGTATGCCTGTTATATTTATGGTTGTTGCAAATGGATATCTTGAGAATCCTGTTTTATCATAATATCTTTTAAAATTAAACAACCAGTCATTTGAAAAGAAATCAAGCAATGCGCCTATCCCAGAAAACTTTGCAATGGCACTGTCTACATCAAGTTTTGTTTCAGAAAGATTTGGGAACATTGATTTAAATTTATCTGTTAATCCCATAAATCCTAAAATTAAATTAGCAATCCAGTTTGCATTTTCTACGCCAAATAAAAATGATATTATATTTGCACCTATTACATCACCGGTATAAAAATCGTTTGCCATTGTTAAAAATCCTGGTGTTATAACAGTTATAAATCCCATTTCTGCATCAATAATATGAAGAACTTCTCTAACCTCAAAGAAACCGTACATATTTGTTTTATCATCTGATAAAAAGATTATATCATGTGGTTTTATTGTTGGGTCGCCTATTGTTATCACTTTGCCAGAATACATTTTATTTAAACTATCTATAAAGAATTTTGACGCAAATCTTTTTGCATAAAATTCACTTCTACAATTATATGCAGGAAAATCTGCAACACGAATATATTCATCAGGGATTGCATCATGTAATTTTACTGTTAACTTTTCTTCTGTTTTTGCGACCATTGTTTTGGGGTCAACTTCCCCGTCATATCTTATATTAACCTTTGTATACACAGGATTATCATCAATTGTTATCGCATTTGCTATTAAATTAATGTTGCTATCTATAATATGCATTTTTGCAAACGGTTGTATAATATCATCTGAAAATCCTGAATATTGTGCAAACATTGTAATATATTCTGTTGATGAGAATGGCGTTCTATCAAAAAACCATCCTTCTTGATGTTTTTCATCATACGTTTTTGGGCCAAATTCAAATATATTACTACTATATGTTTTATTAAAGGCTTCTTTAAGAATAACTTCTAATTTATTCTTTGGTGGCCTTGAAAAATAATAACCAAATCGTGGGCCAAAATAATATGTTGCCCTGTCTCCATATGGTAAAACAGCATGTACTTTTGATGGAAATCTATATAATATAGAAGCAAGCATTTCCCATTTTGTTTGCCCAGTGTAAACATATGTATCAACAGTATCATCAGTACTAAATTTAAACAAGCCAAAACTGTCTAACAATTTTAATTCTTCTTTTGTGTAATATATATTATCTTCTGCACCTGCTGGTAATCTTTTAACATGCAACCAATCCCATTTATATCTTGACGTATATGAGCCATATACATCATAATATCCAAGATGTGGACAATCTGGTGATGATAATATTGCTTTTTGTAAATCATATACTGTATCAAATGTTGCTATTAAGTCTTCGCCTATGTCTTCGTTTATAGGATTAAGTAATTCTCTACCATAACCTTGTGCTAATAATCTTCTAATTCCATTTTGTGCCATCACTTCATCTGCTGTATTCGCATCTGCACCGGTTATAACTCCATTAAATATTAAAGTATAATTATCAGGATTATTACCATATCCCATCCAAATTTGAACTTTGGTACCAGGCATAATAAGAAATTTCTGTTCTATATTGTCTTCTGTGTTTATATATGCAGGTTTTGAATCATCTTTATATGCCTGTGTGTATACCGCTGGATTATAAAAATAGATAATTGCATTATCATCAGGTTTATATTTATCTTTATGAACAGACACTCCAAGAACCCTATAACTTGAAAAGTATCTATCTGCATCAGCAAATTCACTTCTACCACTAACAGGATTAATATCTCCCATAAATGTTCTTGAATTATCTTCTATAAAAAAGACTTTAACACCTGGATAAAATTTATTGTTACCAAGTTGAAACGATTTATACAAATAGTCTTTAATTGTTTTCATTGCTATATCATTTATTGCTTTTTTATCAAGTGCATTTTGATTTTCTTTTGATGGTTTTACAACATATTTTTGATTTTCTTCTTCGTTATGTACGTTCTTTTTTATAGTGGTATTATGTTTTGATGGCATTGTGTGTGTTATTTCTCTTATGTTGTTTATTGATTGATTTAATTTTAATGCATCAGACATTTGTTTTTTATATATATTTTTAACCACACCCTTGTTTTGAATAGAGGTGTCTACAACATCAATAAATTTATCTATTTGATTAAATGTAAAATCGCTAAATGCTTTATAATATCCACCAAAATAGTCATTTAATGATTGTACATATGTCTCGAGTCTTTTTGACAATTTAGGTAAAATATTATGTTCCATATTAAGATAATAATTCGGAGATTTCAATGGTGCGCCGAGCATAATGTCAGGTCTTATTGGTGAGTTTGCTATTGGTCTTATATCTTTTGTTAAATCTTCGTTGTCAATTAATTCTTGTATTGGTACTTTTCTTTTATACAATTCTCTTAATAACTGTTCCTTTTCATTATAATCAAGAAAAAACATTTCAGATAACATAATATTTATAAATTTTGTTTTTGTCCATGCTGTAAATATACTTATTGCTTCATTTGATGTCAAAACTTTTGACTTCTTCTTACCTCTTGCTATGTCACTTAATGATTGTATTATATCATTAAAAACTTCTTCTTGCCAGTCTTTATATGTGGGCCTGTTTAATCCCTCACCTTCGTATTTCAGAAACATGTCATCTTCTTCTCTTTGATATAATAAATTAAGTTTTAATAATCTTGAATGTGGAGAATTAGTTGTAGATGTTATATAATCTAAAACAACAAATGACTTTAAATTAATTGCGTCAAGTATTTTATTATCAATTGATAATAATCTTTTTTTGTTTATTGTTTCTTTTGAATTGTATAATGCAATATATTTATCTATATATGAAGTGAGATTTATATTAGATATATTATGTTCTTCATCTTGTGTTAACATAATATTCATTTGTACAGTAATTTCTGGCTCTCCCATATTTTGTAATATAGGGGTGGTTAATCCTGATATTCTATGATAAATGTTATTATGATGTATTCTTATTACTATTGAATTTACTTTGTCATATCTTTTAATTATATCGTTGCCAAATGTAAATGTTTTAATTTTATAAATTGGCTTTGTTAACTGTCCGAGATATTTTTTTAATGAATAAAATTTTTCTATAAATAATTCAGCAGGTGTTTTTAATTTATATGTTTTGTTTTTTGTTTTATATGTGTATGTCTTGTTTACTTTTTCAATATCTTCTGTGTCTTCTTCTATTACTGTTTCTCTATATTTTTTAAGTACAGAATATAACGCTGGGTGTTCTTTTTTAAGTTTATCCAATAATTCATCTACTTTTGTGTCATTTGTAATTGTTTCATATATTATGTTTACATCATATGGTATATGTATTTTTGTTAAATAATTTTCTTCATTGTATTTTCCGAAATATCTATTGCCGTGGAACGGATAATAATCAACATTAAATGGTACAGGAGTATAATTACCATCTTTGTCTATAAATTTATATAAATCAGTATCATCAAAATTATAATAAAACTTACTATGTATTAATGTGAATGTCATTGAAACTTCTACATAATTATTCTCAAATACAAAATTTACATCGTCAACACCGCATAAATAAAACATGTTTGGGTTATTAACATCTATTGTTTTTGCTATATATTCATTTTGTATATATACAAACGGCATTGTAGCAAGCATGTTAAATAATTGTTGAAATTGATGCCTCCCATGTGCTTCTGATAATGAGGGGCCTATTTTAGTTGTGATAATGATTTTCTTTTTAACTGTCCCTGCTTGAGATATATTTGGCAATTTAAATAAAGATGGTTTTATATCTATATCAGAATGGTCTTGTATTGCAATTGCCTCTGGCGGTAAATTTAGTTTTATATTATTAATTTGTAAATACATTAAATATATCTCCTATTATTACGTTTATCATATAATGTAACTTTTACAGAATCTTCACCGGTTAATCCATTCACGAATTTCATTATACCACGTTTAGATGATATTGTATCTATGATACTATCAAGATGAATATCAAATGTTGGATTACCAACATGTATAACATCATAATTATCTGTTAATGATGGGTCAATTTCAGATGCAGATTTTGCAGCAATTGGTATTTCAAATTTATCTTGTCCCCAACCGGTCATAACATTTTTGGCAACCTCATAGCCGAGTATCCCAAGGCCAACATACATTGATTTTTTAAGAAATCCAGATTTAGATATTGCCTTATATAATGGTTTCATAACATCTTCACCGAGTTTATAAGATTGCTCAACTACTCTTTGTGTTGTTTTTGCTTCTTCAGCAACTCTTGTTGCTTGTTTTGCTGTATTCTTTGTTGTTTCTGCTGCCTCCTCTGCTGCTCTTGCTGCATCATTTGACATGTTTGCAGCGGCCGCTCTCTTTTCTGCATTAATTCTTTCTTTTTGGGCTCTTACACCCGCTGGGTCTAATGGTGTTTCTGGAACTCTTTTGGTTGACATATTTATATAATTTTGTATATCTTCTCTTGATTTGTCTATATTATTTGATATATGTTCTGTTAACAATTTTGCAACATAATCTGCGCTTCCTGTTTTTGCATTTTCAAGTTCGCCTATAAGATTATTAACATAATTTAACATGTCGTCATTGAGTGCTTGTGTTTTTGTTAAATCTTTTAAACTATTTATAAATGCACTCATTAACTCTGTGTTTTCTTTGCTTGTTGTGTTTTTAAATTCAGCCATCTCAAAAAATTTTGATAAGTTCTTGTACAATGAATCTTGTAGTTCGGGAGAAGTGCCTTCGCTTAACATTTTATCAAGAACTTGATAAAGATTTTTAGTTATTTCACCTATTTGTTCTGTATTTGAAATATTCTTTTTAGATTTAATAATTCTTTCCATAATAGTATGTAATATTTGTGACGTAACATATGGAGATGCATCTTTGGTACCATATGATGATGCTATAAATATTCTATTAATGATATTTGTTATATTTCCTATTAATACCTTTTCTGTTATTTTCTGTTCGTTTAATACTTTTGTAACATCAGTTATAGTTCCACCATCTGCAACTTTCATTGCCAAGACATCAGATATACCTTTGTTAACTTTTTCTTGTACTTTTTCAAATGATTTATTTAATACATGTTCGTCTATTAATGACTTAACAGCATCATTTAATGCGCCTTTTTCTGCTTCATTTTTTGATATATTGGTGAATACAAAATGCAATGTGTCTCCATCATAATCACCATATGCTGCACTCATTGATGCTCTTGACAAAAATGCAACTCTTCCTTCTTCTATAATATCTTTTGGTGCACCTATAACAAAGTGTGTTTGTAATGATTGTGGTGAACCTACTGGATATCTTGTCATTAAACTAAATATAAAGTCTGGTTTTTCAACTTTAGGTATTTTTCTTATTGCATGTTCTAATTGGTCAGCATTAACAACAACTGCTTTTGATTTTATAAATTCTTTTAAACTTAACCCCTCTTCTTCTGCGAGTTTTATTATTTCTTCTGCATTGTCACTTTTTTGTATGGTCTCGACAAGCCTGTTTACTTGTTTTTCTACATATTCAGATGTTTTTAAATGTGGTGCATATACTGCTGTTGCATGCATTGACTCCAATGGTCTTGCTTCAAACATTAACTTACTTAAATTATTTTTAGATGTAAATGATTCACGTAAGTTTTGTATAAATGTATTATATAATTGTTCTGATTCTTTTTTGTTTGATGCAAATCCTCTAATAAATCTTGCCGATGATGACCTAATTTTTGATACAATTGAAACTATATTTTCTTCTGATACAACTTCACCTGCTATTTCTATTTCTGTTTTACCTTTTTGTAATATATCTTTTAGATAGTTAAACTCATCTGCAAGAATTGGCATTAATTTTGTTTCTTTTGTGTTCTTTATTTTAAATACAGATGTGTTAAATCCTTTTTCTTCTAAAAGATTATATAAGTCTTTATGTGCTTTTAGATTTTCTTCTGCTTTTTTTGAATTTTTCAATCCTTCTATAATATCTGTAACGGCTTGTCCTTTTGCAATTACTTCACCTTGTGGTGATAATATTCTGTTTTCAAGCAAATCTAATGTAACCGCATTTGCCGCATCTTTTTGTTTTATAACATCTGCAAATGCTTGTATTGTTTGAAGACTTCTTGTTCTGTTTATGATACGTGAAGATTCAAGAGTATCTAAAAATTTACCATAAAATTTATTATTAAGTTTTGCTTTTTCTTCAAGATATCTAAATACATCTCTGTTAAATGTTCCGAGGTCTCCGACAAGAATATCCTGGTTTAATATACCTGATGTTAATGTCCCAGATTGACCGGCAAGAAGTTTTCTTGTCATACTCATAACATAATCAATATTCTTGACACCGTCTGGATTCTTATATTCTTTTGCAAGTTCTACTATTCTATTACCAAGTTTTTGTCCAAATATTTTTGGTGCATTTTTAATCATAGACTCATCTTTAAACATCTTGTCTAACACCTGGACATAGTATTCTGCTTTTGTTCCTGCATTAATATCTAATGATTGCATCCATTGTTCAAATGTTTTTCTTTGTTCTGGTGTTGTGCTATTTTTTAATATATCAAATAGTGTTCCAACACCTCTTAAATTACTTTTGACAGATTTAGTAGTAGAAAAAATATGTGGCATATCTTCAACATAAGAAGAAAAATCAAATAATATTTGTCTATTTTGTGATATTGCTTTTATAAGACCTTCAAAATCATTTGGATTTTTTGCTAAATAATCTTCTACAAATTTTCTTGCATCAGAGTTTGAACCAAGTTTCATTAGTAATGTTGCTATGTCCGTGTCAACTTTAAATGGAGTTAACACCTTGTAGCCACCAACACCAAAAAACTTTGGTAATGCTTCTTCAAGATTTGTAACAAACATTCCTTCTAAAACACCAGTTGTTATTTTATTTCTTACACCTTTTTGTACATCTTCATATATTGCTTTTGTAACAAATAAATCAGATGGCAATTTATAGGGCTTATTATTGACTATAATTCTTTCACCTTTTGATAATTTAAATAATTCTTCTTTAAATCCAAGTTCAAGTGCTTCTGGTGTTGATACCTTCTTAAGATTTAATGATTCTAATGTAACATCTTTCATTGATACATAATTGCCTATAATCATATCTTCTAAATTTTTATTTAATATTGCTGACTGGTCTTCAGATATTATGGGCAATTTTCTTAATCTTTTGATAAATTCTCTTGTTTCTTTATCAAATTGTTCTTCGTTTATTTTTGACGCTGTTTCTTGTAATTTTGATAATAAATTAATTTCGCCTGTTTCTGTTTTGATATTATAATCACCAAAGAATACTTTTGGTTTAAACAACCCTTTTTCTTCTTCAAATAATAAGTTTTTAACAACTGCTGTATTCCTGTATATCTTTAATTCGTTTGGATTATAATATAACCCATATGTTTCATTGTATATTCCTTCTAATGGAACAAGACTTTTATATAATTGGCTTGGTGTTGATATATATACTTTTTCAAAATCAATTGGCATCTCTTTGAATATCTTTTTCCCATTTTTCCAGCCAATTTGCTTTCTTAAAATAACACCTTCTTCGCTATACATTTGTTCTGTATTGAAAAAATTATATGGCTCATATGTTACCGGATTAAGTATTTTATAATTACTTTTTGCTATCTTAACGGCGGGTGTTTCAATATCTTTGTAATAATCATATATACTTCTTGGCGCAATCCATTCTAATGTAGACATAGAAAATTTATTAACTTCTTCTGATGCGACTTTGATTGCTTCTTGCTGTGTATAACCCTGTCTCATTAAATCACTTACAGTTCTTTGAAATTTTTGTGTTATTGCTTCTTCTTTTGAAACTGTTTCATATATTCTTCTTCCTTTATCATCTGTATATAGTTTAGCAAGTGGATGTTCTACATATATTGAATCGCCACGTCTTAATAATCCTTTGTTGTTTGCAATGTCAATATCAATTTCGCCAAATATCTTGTTTTTACCTTTTTGTTTTAACTTAATGGTACCAGCAATTGATTCAATTCCTTTTTCTGTTTCAAAATATAATTCTGGTACAACTTCTATATTAGTATTTCTATACATTTCATTAAAATAATTTATAGTTGATTTTGCTTTGTTTATTTGTATTTGAACATCTTTACTTACTTTTGTTTTTTCTTTTAATTTATCGAGGAATGTATTAATATCTTCTATATATAATTTTGTATCATCTTTATTGATTACTTGAAAAGAAAAATCTGGAGACGAGGTTTCTTCAATTCCTTTAATTAATGCATTATAATATTCAGAAGCCTTTTGCTGCCTGCCAATGGCTTTGTTATACATACCCTTATACATATCTATTACTTCTTGATTTATATCTTTAAGCATTTTCTTTTTTTGTTTTTCTATATAATTAATTGGCATTTTGCCTTTTTGTATGTCTTTTTCAATCTTTTTTAAATTAATACGCTTGCTTATTATATTTTCTATATTACTAAACCGTTCTCTGTTTGCAAATGTAACATTATGTCTTTCTTCAAATAACTTGTTAAGTTCTTCTTCTCTTGTCACATTTGATATAACTTCAGGTATGTTGTCAAATGTTTCTGTAAGTTTTGTTTTTGACAAACCTCTAAAAACAAGCGAATCATCTTCTGATAATGGTTTTAATAACCCTGCAAGATTTGATAACGACTTGTGTATTTGAGACGATAACATTTCAACATCATCAATATTTTTTATATCAATTAGTTTATAACTTTCTACTATTTTCTTTTTTAATAATGATTCTGCTTGTTTAATTAATGCTTTTCCCGCTTCTTCATCTCCATATATATCTTTTATGAAATATCCTTTTTGCATAAGAGACATTTCTTTTCTAATATCACTTGTTTTTTTAATAATTTTCCTTTGGTCTTCTGTTAAGTTTAAATTAAGTGTTATTCTTTCTAAATTAGTTTCAATAAGAGATTGTATATTTTCATTTACTTTTGCATTAAATTTTTCATGAAACTTTTTAATATATGGTAGTTCTTCTTCTATAAGCATTTTGTCTTCTGGAATATATTCTTTAAAAATATTCATAGACGTTCTGTTAACTTTATGCATACTACGTGCTATGTCATCATATAAACTTATAAATTTTTCTTGTATTTCTTTTTGTTGATTTATCATTTTCTTTGATACAGAAGCGACATCTTCTGCTGATTTAGTTGTTGCTTTGTTTGTAACAGTTTGTGTTACTGGCTCTTCTATAATGGTTTCAACTACTTGTTTTTTATCTCCAGACACATAGTGTTGAAAATTATTTAGTGCTTCTTTAAACTCTTTTGATTTATATACGTTTTTTGCAGAACTAACTGCTGCATATCCAAATCCGACAGTTGATATTGTTTCACCTAAATAATCCCAAAAATCTTTAGCCATTAATTATGCCTCTCAAATGCGTATTTAATTTTTGGTCTATATTCGATTGTATAAACATGTTGTTGTAAATTATCACTCCCATTGCGATTATATATTATATTTTTTAATCTATGTTTTAAATTACTGAATCCCATATTATATATTCCCATATCAATTTTATCAAACATTGATATATTGCTAAAATATTCTTCTGGTTCTTTATGGTTTAATCTTAATATTTCTTTTTTAGGAATACGGTAATCTATTGGGTCTTCGCCAATTGACTCAAGAAATCCAACTTTTAATTCTGTCATTGATACACGTGGACTATATCCTTCCCATTGTGTTAATGGAACAGTATATTCATTGCCATATGTTTCAGGGAGTTGTTTTACTTCACTTAATATTTCTGGGCTAAATAATTCTTCTTCTCTTTCTTCTGCATGTGCAATATGTTGTTTTACTTTTTCTTTAAACTTTTTGAATTCTTCTTCTGATAGTTTTCCTTTTTCATATTCCTCTTTTGCTTTTGCATAATCTAATAACTCCCATCTTGCTTTATATATACGTTTCATTATTGGTGATGTCATTTCTAATATTTTTTTACGTCTTTCTTTATCTGTTTCTTTTGCAAAGTGTATAAAATATGGACGTTCTTCTTTTGGAAGTGTAGGATAAACTTCCATTAATGATTTATATGGGTTTACCGCAACCGCTGTTGTTGATGCTATTTGTTTGAATTTATAAGCATTTTGTATATCGCCACTGTACATAGACATTTCTGCTGCTTTACTATATTTTACATATTTAAGATAATCAAGATACATTTCATTACGTCTATGTTTTTTTACCCATGGCATAACTTTATCTGTAAATAAGCCCGCTATTCTCCCCACAAATGGCCTTATAAAATCACGCCAAGGATGTCCCCATATAGCAGACTCATTACCTTGTATAACTTTATGTTTATATGCTTCAATGGGTGTTTCATGTATGCTGAATTTCTCTTTTGGTGCAACTGGCAATAATTCTGATAATGGTGATGATGCATGTACAATTAATTCTTCTAATGTTTGGGCTAATCTAAACACACCTTTAATAGGATTTAATGATGACCACTGTAATAAATCTTCTTTATTGCTATATGGTAAAAATTTTCTTGATGAAATTTTTTGTATAAATTCAGACCTTACACGTTTTAGTGCTGCCTCTTCATCTTTTGTTGCTTTACCTTCTTTTACAAGTTTATCAACAACCATATATGTTTGTTTAAAATGGTCTGATGTCATTGCTATGTCGCCAAGAATTAATAGTCTTGCTGATAATGGATAATTTTTATATTCAACGCCTTTTAAATTAGCAAATTCTTTTCTTTCTGTAAGTCCAGGGCCTGGTATTCTTTCATATCCTCTATAAATTTGTCTGTATGGGTCTCCATGCCTAAATTTTATATAGAAACCTTCGTCTGGCATCCACTCTGGTTGGTCATTTTGTATCATATTATATTCTTTTCTTGCTGCATTTTGTAATATAACTATACGTCTCCATGCTTCTGTTTGTCCATAGTCACCAAGATTCATGTAATAATATTGTTCTGATAATGAATTTATTTCAGAAGCAGATGGCAATACATTATATTGCGAATACCATTCTTCGGGATTTGTTACTAATAATCTTGATATATAACCAGGAAGACCTATTGTTTCTTGCCATGCAGATATTGCTTGTGCTGTTAATATTGGTGCAGAATATGGGCTTATTAAAGGTTCTATCCCTTTCCCTCTTGCTGGTTTTGTAACATCAAATATGAAAGGTTCGTTTAATGGTGTCCCATATACTTCTTGCATTACAGATTGTTGGTGGGGTTGTATTGGTGCCACTGTTTGTTGATATATTGCTGTTGGAATTTTTTCTTGTTCATATTTTTTAAGCGCATCTTTTTGTGTTAATGCCCATTGTTCAGGAAACATATATTTTGTAGGTTTAAACAATTGTCCAAGTGTTGCACCATATAATGGACCTATCGGTCCAAGAAAAGATGTCGTAGGCCCTGTAATTGGGTATGGCTGATGTTTAAAATTTGTTTCTTCAAGATAGTATGGTTTTATTATATCCTGTATTATTGGTATTGATTTTAATGTTCTAAATTCTGCACTTTCGTTGTTGCGCCATAATGTTTTACCTCTATAATCATGTATCATTCTTTGAAACCAATTTGGTCCCATATATGCGGCAAATTCACCACCACGGTACTGTTGCCCAAAGAGCCAATCATGAGATTGATAAACAGGAACATTTTTATGGCCTGTATATTCTTGAATTAAAGTGCTTGTATCTTTCTCTCCACCTAATAATCTTGCTGTTCCAAATATTACATTTGGAATTGACAATATGCCAGCAATTATCATTGCAGTACGAGCAGCCTTGCCCATATGAGAAACAGAACCAATTCTTTTTTCTATAAATTCACCAAGTTTACTTGGCATAAATTTTTTTAATAATTCTGGGATTTCATATTTAACTTTTTCTCTTAAATATGCTTTTTGCTGTATTTTTGACAATGGTCTTAACCATTCAAGACCTTTTTTATTTAAAGGAGTAAATGTGTTTGCTATATTATAAAATGCTTCATATGTTTCTGATGTTCTTATAGATTGAAATAGTCTGGCACCAATATATGTATTAATACCAGCCATCATTATATTGCCAAATGCAACACCAAGACTTGACATTCCTGGGACAAATTTATCACCAACATCTGCTATTGCTTTAAATGGTTTGCCATATATACTTCTACCAATATCTAATGTTGCCCCAGTATATGCTATTGGCGTAAATATCCCGCTTTCTATATGTATATCTTTTAATTTTTCATGTGTATATTTTGCTGCTATTAATGGCAAAATAATATTTTTACCAACAAGCCCAATATGTCTTAACCAAAGTTTATATAAACTTTCACCATAATATTTAGCACCGCCAACACCAAATTTGTTCTTAAACGATTTATATAGTGCAGTTCTTTCTACACCTGTTTCAAATCCGATAAATGATGACAAGAATTCAAGAGGGTCATCAAGTAATCTAAAATATCTTAATGAATATGCTCTAACTTGTGCTTTAAACCATTTGTAATATATATCAGCAGTTGATTTACCAAGCAATATATTAAATGATTCCCTATATGACCCAGGATGATAGCCCGCTTTATTTTTAACTCTATAAGCAAGCCAAGTCTGTGAAACTTGTCTTCTTGTATTAAGTTCTAATATTTTTTGTACAAATTTTGCTCTTGGGGCTACGACTGTTCTTAATGCATTATTAATTTTTGGTACGCCATTTTCAACTATAATACCACTTTCTAATAACTCGGTTTTAATAGAATCAAAGAACCCAGGATAATTTGCCTTATCAATTACTTCTTTCCAATATTTTATGTCTTTTTTAATTTGCTGTGGTGATATTACAAGTGATTTATTTGATGTGGGTATCAAAAATGGTGACAACGAAGAAGAAGGTTGAAGCCAAGATATTGGTGATGCGAATGATTCGAGATTAACAAATAATTGATGTATTACATCACCAACTTTTATAGTTGCATTTCTTGCTTCTGCTTCTGTCGGAAATGGATAATTTTTGTATATATTATTGAATGGCTGCGATAAATACCAATTTCTTATTGTTTGTGAAGTTATATCTATGTCTTTAATTTGTGATAAAAAATATAAAGGAACAGTTGTTTTTAATGCAGCGGTTGTTAATGGAGACACATAATTAAGTAATCTTTCGTTATCATCTCTTGCTTTTTTATAAGCAGCAACAGAAGGGGATACACGAATATTGTTTGGATTTCTAACTCTACTTCTTAAATAATGTAACGGACCAACTTGTTTTGGTGGTCTATCTTTATATTCCTGGGATATTTTGTTTGGTAACATCTATTGCGCCTTTGCTTTTTGCTTCTGCTTCTCTTAATTTTGCTTCACGTTTTGCTTCTTCATATCTTTCTTTTAATGATGATTCTTGCTGCGAATCCCACATTGCAGCATAAGTTAATAACTCTTCATATGATATATTATCAAAATCAATATCTGGTTTAAATTTTAATGCCATTAGTTTTGGCAATGAGATAATATGTCCAAGTTCTTTTTTCTTTTCTTCAATTGCATCAACAACTTTATCTATATCATATATTGCACTTTTGCTTAATGCGAGATTGCATATTGTTGTTGGTAGCCCTGCGTCTATCTCATTTATATCAAGTTTTTTATTATAATGTAGTACAATTTTATCCCATATATAATTTTCAAGTATAATCTTTTGAAATTGGTTAGCATTAAAAATTCTATCTATAACAAATTCAAGTTCAGATACAGTTAAGCGTCTGAATATAATAATATCGTTATCTTTTTCATTTAGAAACACAAAAAGGCGCCCATATTTTATGAGCGCATCAAATATTTGGTTGTAATTAAATATATTATCTATTATATAAGCCACGATTAAAGTTCACGTGTATAATATACTGCTTCCTCTTCTGAAATAAATTTAGACACTCTCATAATCATTGCAACAACAGTTGGAACAACACCTGCATCATATATATTTAATGTCATGTCTTTTGGCCAAATTACACATCTTCTAAAAATTTGTTCATCAAGCATATGTGGTTTTAAATCTTGCGCTTGCAATGCAATCCATTCACTTCTTTTTAATGCTCTATAAATATAAGCCTGGTTATCATCAAGAACGGTTACATAAATTTTGTTAAATTTTTCTTTTAATTCATTTATTTGTTCATCAGATGGTTTGTTCTTTATATTTTTAAATGCTTGGAGTACGGGGTCTGCATCTTCTCCAACTTCTTTGTTTACTGCTTCTTGTACTTCTTCTTCTGCTTTTTGCATATGTACACAACCTTCACTAACATGTGCACCACATGTAGGACAAAATTCTTCTGGGTTATATGCGTCTTCTGGGTTTTGGATATTAAGTTCAACTTCTTTTTCTTTTGTTTTTGTCTCTTTTTGTTTTTCTTCCATGTTGTTATTAATCTTTTTTACAGCCATAAAAACCTCCAATAATTTTAGTATTATCTATTTGTTATATCGTTTAAGATATCGTTACTTTGTTTTACAGGATTATTTCTAAATTGTGCTCTACCTGTTTCATTATCTATAATTTCTTGAAAATCAATAGCCATTGTAGGATAATTTGATTGTAATATTCTTGCTTCAAATTCTTTATATTCTCTTAATGGTTCAATATCCATTGCTGTATATTGGCATGTTACTTCTGTTGACAAGTCAAGTATAGACATAACAAGTCCTTCTGTTATTATTTTAACACCATATATTCCTACATATCTTCTTATTCCCATTTCATTTGCTACATCTATTAATATATTAAATGGTGGTAACTGGTCAAGCATAATAGCATTATTTGATGATATTTTAAATATTTCGGACATTGCATCCATATCAAATTTATACATAATTAAAGAACCTGCAATTGTTCTGCTACCTTGAACAACACCAACAGGTAATGGATTGCCAAGTGAATAAATATTTTTTGTTGCTCTGTGTATTGAATACGTTATTGTTTGTATTTCTGAAAATTTAATAATTCTTACATTGCTACCATCATAATATGGAATATATGCATGTATGTCGGCACCTGAAAATGTTTGGAATGCCTTATGTTCATTTTCAAATTCTTTATAATCTTGTGCAAATTGTGGTGTATCAAATATACTCATTACATCCTCCTGTTATATATTATATAACATAAATGTTAACATACAAAAATAAAAAAGCCCCTCAAAAGAGGGGCAAAAGATTAATATCTTTTCATTATTGTTGTCTATTAATTGGTGTCCATGGGTCAATTGACAATGCAATGAAATCAAATACAAGGTCTGATGTAATGTGGTCAATTGAAATTGCATAACTTTCTGCAAGTAATTTAACGCCATGAACTTTCATAACTGAACTTTGACCCATTTCATTTGATGACACTATTGTTACAGTAAATGGAGGAATTTCACCAACGTGGTTGGGAAGCATTTGAATTTGGTCTTCTATAAGAGAAGTGTTTAAATTATCTTCACCAACGTATACATAAGGGTCAGTTTCACTTACCGGACTTGCCACGATATTATCATTTCTTCTTACACCAACTGTTGTAAAATTAGTATCATTAGCATTAACAATTGGAGCAGCGACATCATTCGGGCCAAACATGTCAGGCTTAGCATCTTCTCTGTCAAGCCATGGTTTTTCTAATGAGTGGCCAGCGGCCATAATCTCTCTGATTCCATAAAGAAGAGCATTTCTGTTTGTCAAAATAAATGACATTTGCCCAGCGATTGCAGTTGTACCATAGCCAAAAGACCTTGCATATTGTGTTCCAAGTGTATAAACCGGTACAATTTGTCTCTGCAATCTGTAAGAAAAAGACTGGACTTCACCAATTACTCTTCCGTGGAATACCATTTTAATATCAACCCCAGATACACTGCTAAAAGTATAACTTGTAGCAGTGGGATTGAGATTTGTTGCATTATATGCCATTATATATCTCCTTTAATTTTTATTAACCTTGTGAAGTTCCAGTTCCACCAAGAGTTTGAGTTGGTATTTTAAGCGCAGCATAAGCATATACCTGTTTTAATTCAAAAGCAGGTACGATTGTGTAATGAACTTCTGCGTAATTTTGAATTTGCATTCTTGGTGTTGCTTTCAAGTTGAAGTTATAGTAATTAATCATTCCATCTGCCATGGCAGATTTAAACATTGATTCTATATTACCTTTAACCGATTCAAATATTGCTGTATTCATTGGTCCGCCAATAAATGGTTTAAGCAATTCTCTTAATGAACTATTAAGAAATTTAACAATTTTCATTGTTTGTCTTCTCTTATAGTCAGAGTTAACATTGCAAGCGGTTGGTGCATCGATTACGTAAGCAGAATCAATTTTTCTATCATAAGCAACTACTGTATAGCCATATTTTGTAAGTTTATCAGCAAATGTTTTTGATACAACATATGGGATAACAACTAATGGTAATACTTTATTTGTTGGAGATATTTTAGGCGGCAACATTTCGTCAACAGCAGCGAATACACCTTCACATGAAGAGAAGTATCCATATACTTTACCTTTGTAATTATTTTTCATTAACCCCCAACCAACAACAACAGAGATGTATTTACCAAGGTCAATTGGATTACCATCTATGTCATTAACAGGGATACCATCCATATATCTTGATTGTGTGTAATAAAATCCAGGAGCATATTCAATTGTTCCTACCATATGTTTGTTACCAAGCAACCCTGTTCCATTGGCAGTCATCCTACCATATTGGTCATATGTTGGTGCAATTCCAATCCATCTTGCGATATCTCTTGGAGATGTTGATTTTGGAGGCATAACGCCAACTACACCAAGTACTTCGTGGTCATTCACAGATGCTTCATGACAGAATCTTGCTATTTCATAGGCAAAATTTGCTTCATGATATTCACCAGACAATCCTTTTGAATAACTCCATTCAACTACAATATCACCCTCTTCTTCTTTCCAATTGAAGTATGGTAATGCGTCTTTTACTGTTCTTACATATTCAACTGCAAGTGTATCATCAGCAACAGCAGATACAACAGAAGATTTTAACATAAAGTATACAATATCACCGTTTACAATCACTTCATAATCATCTTCAGGGATTATTACGTTTGGTGCACTTGTCCAATATAATACTTCAGAACCAGGTATATAATATGGGTCATTAATATACCATACAGTTGAAGTGGGAGCATTGCCAGGGACAGTTTCAATAACAGGAGTTGACACAGCAGTTGTTTTTGAAACATATTGGTTGTCAAGAATACTTTCTGCTACATATGATGTAAATGTTGTTGTAGAAGGAGCGCTAACATCATTATAAGTAGCAACAGGGGTATTAAACCCAATACCTTTTGATGCTGCTGTAATTTTTAAATATGGTCCAGTAAAAGAACCAATTGTATCAGTTCCTGTTGTTGCTTCAAACATTGCGGTCCCGTCAATTAATTGAGCCATTGTATTATATACTTCTGAAATAGTTGTTTCAGTTGTAACTGTTATTTCCCACTGATTATCTGCATCAATAACTACCTTAAATGTGTCACCACCCTCAACTGTTACGGCTGTTCCATCATTATAGATATATACAGTATGTAATCTTTCGTCATCAGCAATGTTTGGATTGTCAAGATATGCACCAGGTACAAAAACTTGGTCCATATTAGAAGACATAGCGGCATTAAATCCTTTAAGCATACTTTCCATAAGTTTCATTGCTGTTAATTTCATATCTGTTGCGCCATTTTTGCCAAGAGCAACAAAGAAGAATGTATTATTATGCATATGTGTATCATAAATTTCTTTAATAGATACAGGCGCAGATTCTGTTCCGAATGTATGTGTCGTTGCATCAAGTATGCCAGAGTTAGCAGCAGCAGTAAAAAACGCTACCCAGTCATCTACTTCAACAAAAACATCTGTTTTTCCGATAAACTGGTCCTGTTCTTCAATTTTTGAACTATATACTAAAATGTAATTTCCGTTTTCATCTGTTTTTGTAAGGTCATATACTCTGTAATAGTTTGCAGAAGAATCTGGTAAATAATTGGCTCCATCATGGTCAACAAAAATTGCTATACCATAATATTTTGCGAAATTAGGACCGGGTTCTCTTAATGTCATTTTTAATAATCCATTACCAAGAATAAGTTGAGTTTGAACTCCGCCAATTCTTGTAACAGATATTGTTTCAGGGTTTCCTTGCATTGCTTCAAAAATACCTTGAATTGCAGTTCCGTAAGCGCCAAACAACTGTGTTGTTGACTGGAAGTCAGTTACAACAGAAGGTAAATATGCAGGTCCAGATTCGGTAGTACCGAAAACGCCTATAACATGGTTTTTACCTTCAGGAGTAATAACAAGTCTTCCGTCGACATCTTCAATAAAGACGCCAGGGAGGTTTGGATATAATGTTCTCATAATACTTTCTCCTCTTCAGTATTGTTAATATCTATATTTATATCATAATTGGTACGGATACCAACACTAACTAATATATTATCAAGTTCGTATTCATATAATTCATATTTTTGTACTAATCGCACAAAAACATCAACGGGAGTTCCTATGAAATTTGTTCCTGTGTTTTTTTGTATAACCATCTTCTTATCACTCCCTAAATATATAATATCTTGAATTCCTTGAAAACGTATTAATTTCCTATATTTAACTAATATGTCTTCTATTTGAAATGCCAGTTCATTAGACTCTTTTACAGATGTAGAGTATGGTGTAAATCTAATTATATAATCTCTTGGGAATGATTCTATGATTTTAATTTTCCCTGGATTATTTATATCTTTAAGTTTATATGTTGCTATTGGTTTTAATATTCTTGTATAACTTGATTTATCATCTTGTACATTTTTGTATGATGCACTACTAAATACACCTGGACGTTTTTGGACAAGAGAATATACTATAATTGGCATTTCATCAAATGATTCATTATATTCTTCATATAATGGCGCTGATATCCCAGCCTCTTTAAAGAGTTTTCCAATTACATCTATGAATTCATAATAAGAAAGTGGCGTATATAATTTTTTTTCACTTTCTATTGTTAAATTAGTAGATGCATTTGATTCTAATATTTGTGTTTTTATATGAACCAAAGTTGGGTCAAATTCTGGTCTTAAATCAGTCATAATTGCCTCTTATTTTTTTATTGTAATATTCTATTGTACATACCCAATATTCAGTTCTGCCATAATCGCCACGTATTGGTGCAGCAGATGTTATATACCATTTTCTATATATTTTTACATTTTGCGTTCCTGATACATTTGTATTATATATTGGTTCTAACAACATATCTTTTTCAGATGGTTCTACCCAATATTCAAGAATAGCATAATGTTTTCCTTGTCCTGTTTCCCCAGGCAGTATATTAAATAATAATTTATCATTAATTGTAGGGATTTTATCAGTTATATATCCTATCACAAGTCGTTCATCAAAAAGATATCCAAGACCATGACAGTATGGACAATTATCAATGCCATGGTCTCCAGATACTTTATCATAACAGATGCATCTGATATAGTCGCCATTATCATCCATTCTAACTTTTCTGTGGATAATTAATTGACCTATCCCTTTGATTCCATCTCCGCCTCTGAATATTTTGTATATTTCTTGTCTTAAATCTATATTACCTGGCATTATTGATTCCTATCAGATGTAAATGTTTGTTTATTTCTTACATACGTTTTTACGAAGTAATCAGTTGTATTACCTTCTGCATGTTCTAACGTGTTTGCAGCAAGTGATGTGTTGTTATCTGCCTTAAGTCTACCAGACTGCATTACGTTTTTACTATTTGCATATATTAATGCGCTTGTTCCAGCAAGATGAGCGTCGGGAAATGCTTCGCCACAGGTTAATAGCGGCAATTCATATCTTTTTAAATCATCATTTGCTATTTTTAATGCTTCTGGAACAAGACTGTCAGACATTTTTCTTTGTATTGTTACATATGCAATAGTTTTTTCTGATGTAAATAGTCCGCCTATATTTAATATTGCTTTTGATAATAAATCTTTGATAACTTTTGCAAGAACCCATTTCTGTTTATAATATGTTAATTTATCAGATTCTGTACATGTTGATGTAAGTAATTGTGCTTCTTTTGATGCATAGAATATAATATGCATTAAGTAATAACTATCATTAGTTGACAATGCTGCTGCTTCAGACAATGCTATTGATACATCGGTATAAATAGGATTAAAATTTGTAACAAATTCATAACTATATGATTTTAAAACATGAGTGCTATCATCTGTACTAACTATATTTTTTAATTTAATTAATATTTTTGTGTTATCTTCTGATATAGGTGTGAATAATGTAATAATTAAATTTTGTCCAAGAACTTCTGTAATGAAATCTACATTTTCTTCTAATGTTTTCCTCTCAAGTGTGTCAAGATTTAATGTAGCAAATTGAATTACATAATTACTTATATCTATATTTTCATTAAATGTGAATGTTATAGTATCAACATTATCATATCCCCAAGTTTCATCTTCTGGGTATGTGTTTGTTACAAATAATTGAGAAACATCATTTGATGTATCAATTGACTCAAATATATCATTCAAATCTGGTAATACACCTATTGTTGTACTTGGTTCTTCTGGGGGATTAATAATATCCTGTGATGTAGTAACAAAATAAGATATATAATTTTTATCTAATGGGTCTCCGTTCTCATCTAATAATGTGTTCATTATAATAACTCTAACCCTTCTTGATTTATCAAATAAATCTTTTGGTACAAGAGTTAAAATAGAATATCCGTTAGTATTATCAACAGAATATTCATATTCCATTTTTTTAGATTCTGTAAATGGTTGTATACTGCCTAATGTATCTTCTGATACATATGCCATTTGTGTTATAGTAATACTATTTTCTATTGTTGTTTCATCAACAACTGCATCAAATATAATTCTAATTGGAGATTTTAATGCTACACCAGTTGTATCATTTGCAGGATTAATCCCCGTAATAATCATTTTATTCTTTCTCTCTTAATTCTGTTATATATTTTAATAAGGATATTCTTGGTGATTCTGATTTATTTTCTTGTTCTTCCACATTGTTAATAAATTCATTAAAATCTTCCAATGATAATGAACTTTTGAGTTCTTTTAATTTTGCTTTAATTTTATTAACATTAAGTTTTAACAATTCATCAACTGTAATGTCTACAACACTTGTTGTTTTCTTTTTATTTTTGTCTTCTTTTGTTTCTGTTGGTGAATTTTCTATAACATGTTTTGTATTATTTTCTTCATTCTCTTTTTTCTTAATTGTTTTCGTTTTAATATACTCAATAAATTCATCCCATTCTTCTTTGTTAGTAACTGATAAAACTCCAGACTCAATATATCCATAAATTAATTCAATTGCATATACGCTTAAATCACCTGCCTTAATAGTAACTTTTGGGTTTTTAATATTTAATGTAAATAAAATGCTTTTTCTATTGTCTATATCTTTGTGTATTGTAACAAATGGCATTTTATTAATATCTATTATAAATGTGAATTCTGTGTCTTTAGTAATCATAATACCTCCCTTTTCTGGTGTCTTAATTTTTCTATCATTTTTTCTCTATGTCTTTTTTCAGATGGTTTTATATAAAATTGTTTATCTCTTACTCTTTTTATAATTTTCATTTTCTTTGTCATTTTTTTAAATCGTCTTATAAGTGACTCATCTGTGTCATAATCACGTCTATACACAGTGAAATTTGCCATGTACCCTCCATAAAAAGTATTTGGGGGGAGACATGCTCCCCCATATTAATTAATTATTAAAAGATTTCTGTTGTTCTGTCAATCTCAATATTACCGCTTATCTCTTTTGTAGGCTGAAGCAATGGAGATACAGTGTATGCGTTGTCAGCAAGAACAACGTTCTTAATAACCGCAATACCTTTACCTTCATCATAAATAGCAAAGCCCTGTTTTGTGTAAATTTTAACAACTGTTGAATCGATTTTCCAATCAACATGTTGGTCAATTCTAACATCTTTTTCAACAACATTGGCTCCGATATGTCTACTATCAGCAACAACAATATCTGTAACCTTTCTTGTTCCAGCGACATTAATTGGCATAAATGGAGTCACAAGCACTCTAATTGGGAACGGGAAGTAAGATGGAATATTTGGTGATAATTCAAATCCAGGTAATAAATCTTTTCCTGTTGCAGGAGGATTACCAGGGTCTCCGTACCCAGTTGGTCCCATTCCACCTTCCCACATTGGTGATACACTTCCAGACGGAAGATTATACATAGGACCTCTTGCTGTGAGGGCAAAATATTTAAGCACAGGGTCTTTCATCCACATTGCCCATGTGAGAGGTGATACAATAATAATATCAGGTGTATAACCAGCAGTCATTAATGCTGAATATGCTTCAACAATGTCATCAACAGTTACTGTTCCATTTGGGTTACCATTGATGTCTCTACCAGTTGTGGTTCCGAACAATGAGTTAGCAGGAGTATCGTTATCATGGGTTACAGTACCCATTGATAATAATAAATCTAATGCTTTTTTTTCAAGGTGTCTTGCAAGAACATAAGTTGCTTGCTCAATATGCATTTTAATAATATCGTATTGTGAAGCCTCTTTCATTTCGTCAGTAATAATAAACTGAATACCACTTTTAGTGGTGTTAACAGTTACGTATCCGCCTGCTTCATCAAGTTTTAAGGTTGGGTATTCCTGACCTTCGGCTACGTCTAATGAACCAATATCAGCAGCAGATTTCTGTTTTACGATTGTAACCTTTACATTAGCATCAGTGTTAATCCTCTGGAAAAGGCTTTTAATAATAAGTTTTGGCTGAAACGCTTCTCTAACAATTGTTTCAACAGTTTTTGTTAACCAAGCAGCACTGTCATATTTTTCAATCATATCCTTAATTTTAACTCTTACAAGGTCTCCCTCGTCAGTTACCACAATGCCGCCATTATTAAATATGGTTTTCGCATCTTCAATTGTTTCGATTTGCAATTTGTTATCTTTAAATCTAATCGCCATTATATGTCTCCTTATATTTATTTTATCCTATATTATAATACAAACACATTTACACGTGCTTTACCAAGTGCATCTGTAAGATAAAGTGACTCATCTAAACCGCCTGTGGCATTAGAAGTAACTCTAAACTGCTCTGGTAATGAATTCGGATTTGGTGTTGTCTTTACATAGTCTGTTAAGTTAGCAGGAAGTTCTGTTCCTACGTTTTCTACAAAATATACTCTACCAACAATTTCATACCATTTTACTGAAGACATATCTGCAAGTACTAAGTCTGAATCGGCATCATATGTTAAATATGCGCCCATTACCTTGGTTGTATCAACTCTTGTCCATGTTGGTTCAACGGCAAGACAAGTAAGACCTCTCATTTTAAATGAATTCTTTGTGTCAGATTTAACAATAGGAAGTTCCATTCTTGCAACTTTACTGAAAGCAATGCCATCTTGTGGCCTAAAATTCATATATACAGTATTGCCCATATTTGCTTCAGATAAACTATACAATGTTTTATAAGCACTTCTAAGTGCATTATATGAAAGAACACCAACGGGGTCAGATATTACTACTTTTGCAGTTGCTGTATGTGCTGAATAATCAGCATCAACCATAGAAGCAACAACTGCTTCGCCTTCTATTACTAAATTTCCTGCATAATTATGAACGCCTTCTTGAACATCAATAACGGTGTACTTATTTTTACAGTTTGCAGATGCTGTTGCTTCATCAGTGGCACCACCTTGTACAGCGGTAATAAATTCCTCAAGATCTTTTTTAAGACCGGCAGGAACAACAACCTTCATATCAGGATGTTCAGTTGATGTTAAAAATGATACTACTTTACCGGCATTGAGAACAATGTAAGTTTGATGCGCCTTAGTTGCTCTTACCAATGGTAAGAAAGGCGCAATATAAAAACTTCCGTCAACACCTTGTTCTCTTGAGGTAACTACAATAGGAGTATTCCTATCACCAGTATCAAATGGGATTTTAAATTCAGTCATGTGTTTTCTCCTTTATTAAAATTTATAATTATATACCTACGGGTTCTGCTTTTATAGTTGAAAAATCAACTTCTATATAAGCCTTACCGATAGCCCATCTTGTTAAAAACAATGCTTCATCAAGACCGCCAGTTGCATTAGAGGTTACTTTTGCCCATTCATCTATACTATTTACATTGGGTACTGTTTTAACATAGTCTGTTAAATTAAATGGCATTTCAAATATATCAGCATAATACAATACTCTTCCAAATGAAAGTTCAGGGTCACTATCACTTTTCTCATCTGCATTAATAAATGAGAAATTTGAATCAGACCTAATAGTAATCGGTCTAAAGAATTTACCCTTAAAATTACTTTCATTATGTGCATAATCATCTATATTATCGTAACTTGATGTGACAAGACATGTTAGCCCTGGTAAAATAAATCCGCCATATGGTTCTACAAAGTCTTGGTCAGATAATACAGGTATTTCTATATATGCCTTTCTTGCAAAAGCACCTCTTTCTTGTGGTTCAAAATTCATATACTTTTTCGTTGCTGTATCAAATATTGTATCATGTCCTGCCATAAACATATCATACATATTTAATCCAATGGGTGGTGTAATGGTAACCAACGGCCTTGCTGTACACCTGTTTGTCGCATAAAAATAATTTATCATAGACTCTAATACAAATTCTCCCGCTGTAACAGGTTGTCCAAGGAAGTTCTTTACACCCTCATCAACATCTATAATTGTATATTTTGTACCGCCAATATCTTCAAGTGCTTGTCTTAAATCATCAAGTCGTCCACCGCAGCCACCTGTTGTTTCATCAAGTAATCCGTTTTCTTTTAAGTATTTTAACTGATAATATAATCCAGCAGGTACAATAAATACATTGCTTGATACAGATTTGTCAGGCTCCATAAACATGGTATTTAAATCTTTTGGATAATTAGGGATTAACAATGATACAGGCTTACCTGCGGATATTGTAACCCACGTTTCTTTTACTTCGTTAAATCTTACCAATGGTAAGAATGGTGCTTTCTTGTAGTCCCCATACGGACAAGTATCCCTATTATGGAATACTAATGGTGTGTTTCTGTCGCCTGTTATAAAGGGGACTTTAAATTTAGCAGTCACTTATCACCTCCAATCTATATTACTTAATATTCTTTAATGCTTTGATTTTAGCGATACATTCGTCTCTTCTTATAGTGTCTCCGATTTTTGCATAATAACTTGCCATTTTAGAAAGTTTATCAATCTCATGTTTATTCTTTGCATCATCTGTAATCATTGTTTTATTGTTTTTGTCGAATTCTTGTTTAGTATCTTCAAGATTATCAATATTAGGTTTTTCTTCATCTTCATCTTTTTTATCTTCTTTTTTGTCTTTATCTTCTACTTTTGTATCTTCTTTTTTATCTTCTTTGTCTTCTTCATCTTTAACGGTCATAATTGATACTAAAGAGATATAATCTTTAAGTTGTTCAATAGTTTTGTCTTTATACTGGTCAATAAGTTTAGTAACTTCTTCTTCTTTTTTACCAAGAGCAACGAGCGTATCTTTAAGTTTTGTAAGATAGATTTCTCTCAACTCATCAATAAGCGTTTTGTTAGCATCATTGAGTGTTTTAATTTCTTCATCTTTGGCCTTATTAAGGTCTTCCATTTCCTTGAGTTTTTCTTTTAATGTTTCAAGTTCTTTCTCAAGGTCTTTAACTTTTGTAGCGTCATCTTTTGCGCTATCTTGAATATTTGTGTTTTTTGATTTATCAGACATCTTAACTCCTCCTGTCTTTTTGTTTATATATGCCATTACTTCTTCCTCTGACCATATGTCCTCTATAACGGCATATGGGTCAGCAGGAACATTTACAATACTAATTTCTTCATAGTCAAATAGACCGGCAATGAAACACACTGGGTTGCCTTCGTCATCAACACCTCCTCTAAATGGTTCGTGTTCGCAAGATTCACCTGTTGACCAATCTGTACCGCAGATTGAGCATACAGAATGATTGGTGCTTGCTGATACTGAAACAGTTTTATATAAACCGCTTAAAATTTTATCTATTGCATCTTTATCAGAAATTTTAACGATTGTATAAATATAACCAATAGAAGAATTAACATCTTTTAAATCTGTTTTAAATGTTTTTAATCTTCTTATTGTGTCTTGAACTAATATTTTATAATCATATGTGTTATTTTCAAACATTTTATATTCGTCATTTGTATATCTAAATTCACTATAAATTACTCTACCAATTGGTTCTGCATGTAAATCATGATGTTTTATAAATGGCTTTTCATATGGTTCTATAAATGTTCCAACACTATCTCTCATTAATTCTGGAATATAATAAAAATTATTTTTATTAATAAAGCCTGCATGACTAACATTAATACCAACATACAAAGAATTATTTGTTATATATTGTCTTAATGTATCTGAACTTGCATCACTTATCTTGACTGGCATTTGGTTCTCCTTGTAAAAAACTTTTTAAATATATATTAAAATATACATCTCTCTGTGTTGTGTCATGTGTTTCTGCTAATTGTTCAGATAATTCTACATACATCTTTGCCATTACATAGTCTATATTATAAGTATTAGAAATATCTGATATTATTATTCGTCTTTTATGTTCATCTTTTAAACTATTATATTTATATTTTGGTTTGTCAAATGCAAATTTTTCTAACATATTTGATACGTGTTGGTTTGTAGGACTGTTTACAGATTTTGTTTGTTCTTTTGCTGATTCTTCATTATATACATTATCATCTGCGCCTTCTGCACTTTTTGATATATAAAAGAATAATTTTTCTAATTCAACATCTTCTGGTAAATTAAGACGTTTTCTTGCCTCATCTATTGTAATAATTCCAGATAAAAACAATTGTGCAGTTGCGTTTTCATGTTTATATACTCTTTCTGTATCAATTTCACCCCACTTAATTGTTATTTCATATTTTTGAGTATATGCGTTTGCAAGAGTTGTGTGTTCAGCAACTATTTCTCTAAACATTTGCTTTATAAAAATATTAATATATTGTTGTATACCCTTACAATAATTAATAAAATCTTTAGAAAGTCCAGTGGCAGACCCTCTGTTTGCAGAATCTGTTTCTCCAAAGTCATAAGCGGACATTGATAATCCAGCAAATACTCTCTTTTTAAAATGCGCTAAATAATCTTTAACATTAAGTGTCGCAGATTTTGGACCAACAAATTCTATTTTGTGTCTTTCTGGGAAAATTAATGCCGAGCCTGGTTCTGCATTTTCAATAATTTGTTTTGCTATATCAAGTTCTGTTTTACCATCTGACAAAACTTTTGCTGGATGCTCTTCTGTGCCAACTGTAACTATTAACAATGGAGTCGCTGTTCTATATATTGTTTGTGTGACATTTTCTTCTATACGTCTTAACTCGAAGATATCTTCTATAACCGGCACAACCTCTGGTGTTCCATATAAAAATCCAGGTTTCTTATCTTTGTGTATATGAATAATATCTTCTGGTGCATATTCTTCTATTGTTGTGTTATTTATTGATACATAATAATTAGTAATAACACCTTGGTCATCTGTACCTATTACAACATATGGTGTTGGTAATATTTTAAATCCTGCAATTGGCACCATTTTCTTTTTACCAATTTTTGCGCCTTTTGCTGATGTTGATTTTTTGTCTCTAATTTTTGCTATAAATACATTTGAATATATTAATAATTCTCTAACAATATTATATAACAATAAATCAAACGGTGTTGTTGTTACATATTCAAATTCATATAATCTTTCTTTAACCTTTTTTAAAATTCTACTATTTTCTGAATATAGTTCATATCCTTCTTTAAATATAACATTCATTTTTTTGATAATAGACCTTGAAAAATAAGATTCAATATCAAGCAGTTGTGTAATTTCTACAAAATTATATTCTGGCAAATATATATTTTTTGCCTTTGGTGTAACGGTTCTTGGCTGGCTTATTGCGCTATATGAAATTGGTTTAAGTTGTTGCCACTTTGGATTAATTTTATCTTTGGTATGTGTTATAGAATTATTATTTTCATTATTTGTGTTGGTGATTTTTGTGTTCATATTTTGTTCATTCATTTATCACTCCCTACAATTAGCGGATACATTACCTATTATAACATATCCATTTTGTATATTATAATCTAAACTGTCATTATTGTTAACATTTCCAGTGTATAAGTTGTTTACATTATATTTTTGTTTAAATTCATTTAGTGTGTCTATATTTTTTATAGATTCATTATATGACAATGTAACAGTTGAACCAATATTTGCTATGCCCTGTGTTATATTGTCGTTATTGTTATACATGTTTGTTATCATATTTTTTATATGTGTATATGAAACTATGTTTCCTGATGGCATTCTAACCGTTGTGTCTTCTTTATGAACTTTATCAAATGTTGTTATAATATCATCTAATATTTCATCTTCTTTGTTATCTAATATTATTGGGGGTTTTTCATATATATCACCGTTGTCATTAACTTCTACATTAAACACGTCTTTTAAAATTGATGTAGCATATTTATTTGGTGCATTTGGGTCATCACATCTTTCTGATGTTTGTTTTATATTTATCAATGCCTTGATAACAGAATACATTTGTAAAAATTCATCTATCTGTTCTATAAGATATAAAACCTGTTTTATTTGCAATCCTATTTTACACATATATGCTTGCCAATCGTGAATTGCTGTATATAAATTCATTGTAGCATCATTAAGTGCTTCTTGTAATTTTTCAGATATATATGTCAATGCGGCAAAAGGGTTATCAAATTTATTAGAACCTTTAAGTTTTTGTATTTCTTCATATGCACCTGGTATTTTTTTTGCTTGTGTGTCAAATGAATATATAATACATTGCACAGGTTTTAATATTTCATCTATAACAACTGTTATTAATTTCATTAAACCTGCATAAAATGGTATAAAAACTATATCCATATTTATATCAAGAATAAATGTGAACTTTCTCAATTGATATAAAAATAGTCTACTTAAATAATATTCTATTAATGTTAACATTCTTTCTAAATCTGGAATACATATTGCTCTAAACGCATTAAGTAAACTACATACAAATGAATAAGCATTTGCAGGTGCACTTATAGCAGATACAAGTTTTGGCAATGATGCAATCATATCAAACATTTGAAAATACATTGAAAATATTTGAGAAACTGCCGATTTAAATCCACTTGATATTTCTGGTCTATCAAGACATGGGAAACATTCTTCTATTATACTTTGTTGGTCTTTAAAATCAAGCGGCTTGTCAAGCCCTGGGATAGAATTGCTATCGCCAAAATTATTTATACCAGAATTATCTCTGGGTAACATTTTTGATATAGTTTCTGTCGCATTTCCGTTTTCATCTGCAATTGCCTTATTATTAATTACTGTTTTTGCCACAACTGCATCTCTTGCTAACTCTGGGTCTTCTTGTGCCATTGTTTTTTCTGCCTCTGATGTTACTGTTCCTATTGATGATATCAAGTCATTAATTGTTATATCAGGGACTTCAGAAACATCATTAATGACAACTTCATTTTGTTGTTCTTCGAGAACATTGTTATAACCTATATCATCTTGGTTTACATTAACTTCATCATTAATCATAAATATTCCTTTTTCTTTTTATCTATTTCAAGAGTTGTTTTTGATAATGTTCTTAACGCATTATACATAGGATTCATTAATAAACCTCCTGGTATATTTTTAGCAGGTAATCCGCTCCAAGGCTCTGGAGAAACAGTTGCAGCGAGAATCATTAAAGTTAATGGATGAAACGCTGCAAGTTGCCCAGATGGCAAAGCAATTTTATGTGCAACAACCTTGTGTTTATGTGCTTTAACAAACTTTACAAACGTATTATAATCTTTTTGATGAACAAAATCTAACATCATAAGAGGATACAAACGTGCATATAATCTCCATATATTATCAAATGTAAAGGCAGATGTAGTATAATCTACACCTTTTAATTTTAGCGGTGCAGCAAGTGGTTCAAATATATTTGCTATTGCTGTATTTGTAACATTAATATCCTGAAGCAATTACGCCCTCCGATTGTCTTTTGCCGAGTTCTTTTGCATATATGTGAGATAACTTTAATAATTCAATATATTCTTTAAATGTTATTTCTGTTCGTAATTCTCCAAATAATTTATATATTGCTTCCTGTAACTTAACATTATTTTTATCTATGGTTATTTTTTTGTCTTTATTTTTTTCTACGAGAAAATCAATCATTTCATCATACTTGTTTGATAATAATCTATATCCATTTATTGTTGTTTTCGCAAGGTTATATACATCTATCTGCTCTTGTTCTTGTGTTTCTTCTTTATAAGTAGATTGTTTGACCTCTTTCTTTGGCCTTGATATATTCAAGTTAATATCAAATGATGTAAGTTGCTTTTTTTTATCTTTTACTTTTTCAATAGTTTTAATATCAATAATTAAATGATATCTTGTCGTTGTCATATTGCTTCCTCATCACTTTCTACTACAAGTCTAATATTATATACATGCTGTAATGCATTTAAAAGACCTAATGATGTTGCACCTGGATAATTGATGTACAACCATACATTAAGATATGATTGCGGCTCTATTTTATCTATAAAGACACTGTTTTTATTTGGTACGGTATTAAGTTCATCTAATGTTGGTGATGTTTCTTTTACCATAAGTTTAATCATTAATTCACTTGGTAATGAATCTGCATTATCATCAATTGATATTGTTATATTTTTGTATCTAATGTCTTCATCTTCGTTTGCTAATATGTTTTTAATTAATAATGTTGCACCTTCTACCGAGTCTATTCTACAAAATATAGGTGATAATGTGTTACTTGATTCATCTGAAATTTCTTTAATTGTTTGGTCAGTTAACTCTTGATATAATTTTAACATTTATTACCTCCAAGTTCTTTTTCTGGGCAATGGGTTGTTTCTTATGTTTTTTCTTGAAAATCTTGATTGATTAATTGCACTGTTTTTTTGTCTTTCTTTAAGCATAAAATATTGTGCAACTGACATGCCTTTAAATGACTGTGTTTCTACGTCTGATAATTTATGCGGTTCTTTTTGATAATCTATAATTTCTATTTCGTCATCGTCATCATCATCCTCTTCTTGTTTTTGTGAACTTACAATTGGTGTTATTGCGCTTGATTCTGCAATAAGACCGCCTGATAAATGTGTTTGCTCAAATAAAGTGCTATACAAGGTAAATGGCAATAATGATAACATTAATGCATCAACATCATGGTCACCTATATCATTATCAAACGTTCCATATATAGGTATACCATTATCTTTTCTAAACCCTATAACACCATAATTTTCTAATTGTCTAACTAAATCTTCATCATATTTAGAAATATTAATAATGTTCTTTTCAAAAAATCTAACCATGTTTTCAACCATAAATGGTTTTGCAGGTTTTAATACTTTTTTATTTGTTATCGGGTCTTTAACCTCAAGCATAGAACTAAAGTTGATTGCTTTAATATAATCTTTAATTTTATATATACGTGAATCAGGATTTGCCATATCTGCATATTTTCTTATTACTTCAAGATTTGTTGCACCATATCCATCATCAAGAAAAACATATGAAATTTGATATAGTTCAATAAGTTCTAATATTTTTTCAATAGATTTGGTTTGAGTCCATTCTTTGCTATCAATAATTTCTTTATACACAATTTTCCATCTTTGATGTGCAACATCATGACCTGTTATAATTATTCTTGTACCATTTCTATGTGAGTTCCAGTCAACTCCCATAGAATATACCCATCCAGGATTTAATTTTATTTCATATATATAATCTGCTTTAGATTGCTCTATATATTTATTTTGTACAGCAAGTAATTCTGAATCACCCCATTCTGCCAACACTTCATGTTGGTATCCAACATTTGTAAGTTCTGCTCTCATTTCTGCTTCCATCTGGTCATTCCAGTGTGGAAGAATTGTTGATGGATAATGCCATTCTTTATATGTTGGAGAATGTGCAAACAAATAAAATCTTGATTTTCTTCCAGATGGAGTTGAGGCAAGCATCATTCTTGTATTTGGTGTATCGTTTAAAATAGGAAGAAAGGCGGACCAGGTTCTTTCATCAACATAATCCGCCTCATCAACAATTATAATATCAGCAGATTTCGACCTAACAGTGGTTCCAGTTTTGCCTATTGGCAAGGCTTTTACAACTGACCCGTTTTTCCATGACAATTTAATATGTGGTGTTTTTGTAAATTTTTCAAACATTATTTTAATTTTAGGTGATGATTCTATATATGATGTCACTCTTTCAAATATTTCATCTAACTGTGACTGAAATGGTGCAATAACAAGTATTTCACAACTATTATTAGTTAATGAATACCACATTATTAATATTGCTAAACTTTCTGACTTACCTGCTCTTCTACCCAATCTATATATTTCTCTGTATGCAGAACATCTTAATAAATTTGCTTGATACTCTATCCCATCTCTACTTACTCTTGGCACCCATGGTTGTCCTGGTTTAACTTCTATATTATTATATGCCCATTCTACCGGGTCATATAATGCTCTTAATTCTTTTATTTCATTTTCAGACATGTGTCGCTTAACTTCATCTGTGATAATATAATCCGCATGTCTATAACCATTACATCTTATGGTTATTTTCCCATATTTTTTAATTTGTTGCTTAATGCATTCTTTACACGCAGGATGTGTAAATTGCTTAGGCAGTTTTTTGCCCATTATATCTCCTATCTCATTCTATTAGTATATCTTTGTCTATCTTCATGCACTTTTGATAATATCGCTGCACCAATTGCAACTGCCGCTGCGCTTGCAGCAATAAATGCACCTTTCTTTAATAATCCTGTATTGCTTGCTTTTTCTAACAATGCCAATTCAGTTGAACCTGTTTTAACCAATCCAGTGTTAACGAATTCTGAAGCAACTTTAGAAGTGTTTATTGGTGTTCCGCCACCTATAAATCCTGCTGTTAATGCAGCAAATTTATTTGATGAACCAAGTGCCCCTGCCATTCCCATTCTTTTTTGCATAATATTTTGCCACATTTCTGTGCTGTTTCTTTTGGCCCATTCATATGATTTGTATAATTGAGATGTTGATATCATAATAAATCTCCCTTCTCATATATTATATATTATAAACTATGCGCTAACAAATTTGCCTCATTACCAAGAACAAATTGTCTTGCACTCATATGAGACCTTTGTATTGCTTGTAATGACCTTTGTCTCATTGTTGCCATATCTTGATTATCCATAATAGGCATAGCAAAGTTATACATTCTTAATTGATTATATTTTGATACTGCAAAAGAATCATATTCAAGAGTTTTTTCTATTGGTGTGAATGCCAAGTCTAATACAGAATCTATTGCAACACCAGCGGCAATACCAACTGCAAGTGAAAGACCACCTGTAAATGGGGCAGCCGCCGCTGCTATTTCAAATGCAGCAAATGACAATGCACTATGTGCTGTTTTTGTAAATAAATATGGTAATGTATGAGATGTATCTATCTTTTTTTCTTTTTTTGCTAAATATGTTTCGAGACCTGCAAATGCAAATGGTAATAATTTTGATGATAGAATTCTTGAACCTTTTACAATACCACGTTTCCATGGTTTATCAAGTGAATACTCAATAACTTTTTCACCTTCATCTATAACAGTTTTTTTACCTAACCATTGTGATAATTTTCTACTTATTAATGGCAACTTCTTTAAATCTTGGGATGTTAATTGTTGATAATTAATTTTTGGCATTCCATATAATCCACCTGTTGTATACTCAACAGTTCTTTTGCCTATTTGATAAATTCCCGTTCCAACATGATAACCGAGGTATTCTCTTGTAAACGGTTTTGATATATCAAATCCATGTTCTTTTAGTCTTTCGGCATATGATATATAATCTTTAACTTTTTCTGCAGTAACACCTGCTTTTTTGAAATTTTCATTTTTTCTAACTTCTTCTAATATTTTATCTTGATTTTTAATAACATCGTCAAACTTTTCTGTAAATGATAAATGAGGTGCAGTTTTGTTTAAATCTGTTATAAATTTATTATAATTTTTTATACTAATTGGTCTTCCTATAAGTTTTAAAGATGCATTTGGTATATTTCTAATTTTATTATATGTATAATCAACACTTTTTGTTGTCCAGTCTTTTGCCTTTGCCTTTGCTTTTTGTTTAAAATCTTGGCCAAACATTTATATTTCCTCCGGGTATACAAACTTATGTCTATTTCTTTTTCTATATATTTTAATCGGGTCAATACGTGCATATTTCTTATGAGTTTTTAAGTATGTTGCACTTGGTCTTATTTTATAAAAGAAAACATCTGGGTTGCCTTGCACTTTGCCTGTTCTTAAAAACTCGTATAATTCAGCATTTTTTTCTTCTTCTTTTTTAAGTTTATATAAATCTTTATCAAATTTTTCATTTCTATTTTCTATAATCTTTTTTTCAACAAATGATAATTTATCTTCTTCTTCACCTGCTACAACTTCGTCTTCATCTTTTGTTATAGTATAATATGCACTCCCAAGCAGTGCAACTGTCATAACGGCAAGTGCTGTTTTCCCTGGGTTTTCTTTAAGCAATTTTCCTATTTCTTTCATTGAATAGACAGATTTATCTACAAATCCACCAACTTTTGCATTTGTTTCCTGTTTAATAAAATCTCTTATAACAGTATCTCTTGCTTCCTTTTCTGTATTTAACATAAATTCATGAAATGAAATTTTTTTGTTTTGTTTAAGCCATTCCTGAAATCGCTTTATATCCATATGAAATGTATCATACACTTTAACATTATATTCACCACCAACCATTTGTGAAATTGTTTTAATCCATTCTTCAATTTTCTCTGGTGAGGTTGTGTCAAGTCTTAATATTTCGTAAAGTTTTTGTTTATATATTTCATTCATTAATTCTTCGGGGATATTTTTTATATTTATTTTATACCCTTCCTGGTTAAGTATATTTTTAATAATATCTTCTGCTTCTTTATTGCCTTTAATTTTTTCAGCAACAAATTCCCATCCAGTAATTGTACTTTTTGATACATCAGTAATATATAAATCCATTGCTTTAAGCACTTGTGGATTTGATATAACACTTGTATCAAATAATTTGATAAGTGCATTAATATTGCTTATTGTTTTTGTATTTTCTATAAAACGTAAAAATAATCTATTAAGTTTTGGATTTGCCTTAATTGCTTCAATCATTTCTTCTGCTGTGTTTATTTCTTTACTGCCAAATTCATCAACGAATAAATCAGTTAACATTGCTGTTAATTCTGCGTCAACAGTTGCATTATGCAATGCATCCACTTTAACCTGTTTATTAAAAAATATACTTGCAATATCTTCAAGTTTAAAACCTGCGCTTAATGCATCAACTTCCCCTTTTGTATAATACGATATTAAACTTCTCATAAATGTAAGTGTATCTATTACAACAGGTTCTCCGCCTTTTGCTGCCTTAAGTAATTCTATTTGTTTTTCAAGTATAGGTTTATAATAACTTATATCTGATGTAAATATTTTATCACCTATGTCAGGAATATGAGACCTCTTAAATATCTCTTTCATTTTATTATATTTCTTGACCACATCACTTGTTTCATCAAGTCCATGCATTTCAATATAACTTTCTACTATATTAAATAAGTAATTAGCATCAAAGTTAATATTATGTGCAGATATAATTTGGTTATTAAACATGTCAAGTATTGCATTAACATGTTCTTCTGTTGTATTAAACACACTAAATCTTTTAGCAATTTGTTTTGCTACATCGCTACTTTTAGTTTCTTTAAATTCTTGGATAAGTTCATCAAGTTCTTTAATATTTCTATAAGCAATACCGAAATCAGATGTAACATCATGTGACATTTTTCTTGCAAAATCAGATTCATCAAAATAATTTAATATATCTTTAACATCTTTATGTATTTCTTCTATATTATATTTCCCTTTACCTTTCAAAATTTTTTCAATTTCATCTATATTATCTAACCGACTCTTTTTAACCATATAATCAAATCTTTCAGACAATGTTTTTCTAATACGTCTCTTAACAATAATATCTTCTCTTGACAAAGACATTTCTTCTAACTTTTGTTCTCTATATAATGCATTTATTCCCTTGTCAGTGTCAAGAAGCATTTGAGGTGTCAATATACGTACATTTTCACCTGTACTTTTAGACATACCGAATGAAACAGCAATATGTGTTTTGTTTAACTCTTTAATATCTTTAATTACAATTTCATAGTCAAATGAAACCGCTTTTGACACAATATTATTTACATCGTATCCTTCACGGCTTATTTCATTAATAAATTCTAATAGCCTTTTCCATAAATCATTCTTCATCTATTATCTCTGCATCAATAACTTCATTAAGTTCAAGCGATTCGCTTGTATCAACAAATTTAGAAGCCATTGTTTTAATGAATTCCTTATACTTCTGCAATTCATTATCAACACCTTTGGTTATACTTCTTGCTTTAATTTTCCCCTTAGGTGTTAATATTATCTCATCAAGTATTTTCTTTTTTCTATTACTTAAACTATTCTTAATATCAAGAGCCTTATTAATTTCATCTGCAAATATAGGTCCTTGTTCTGACATACCTGTAATTTCTCTTTTAATAAGTTTCCCTTTATTAGCGTCAGCAAGATAATTACTAACTCTCATGTCTAATATTTCAAGTTCTGCATATTCCAATATAAGGTTATATACAATATAATCCGTTGATTCAACCCCATATTCTTCTGTCATTTTTTTAACAATTTCAACAAATAGTTCAGTTTCAACAGGACATTTCTGTCCTATTATTTTGTGAAAATCATTTATGTTTTTATATGGGCATGATTCCCAATGAGGACATTTATCATTGCCTGGACATATTAATATTGTATTAACACTTGCGCCATGTTTTATTCTTGCAAATTTTCTTTTAATATTATTTTTTTCTTCTTCTGTTATATCAAGGAAAGACGGCTCTTCCGTTATCTTATCAAGATTTGAAAGAGCCTCTTTTGCATTAAATTTATTTGTCTTTTTTAGTATTTCTTTTTTTAATTTTGCTATGTCTTTTAATTGAGACATTATAATATTCCTCTCTTAATTTGTTTGCTCTATTATTATCTCCACTTTCTTTTTCTTCATCTATTAAATATGCAAAATGAAATTCAGACCTATCAGAACATATGGGTTCTACAAAATCAGTTCCAAGATATAGTTGGTCTGCAAGACCATATTCTATTGCTTCATCACCAACCCAATAATGTTCCTTATTATTAACAACTATATCATGTATGGTTTCATCATCAAGCAATGTATGTGTTTTAATAAACTTAATTATATATTCATCAAGTTTATGAAGAAAACTTGTATATTGTTTAATATTAGTAGTGGTGCCATATGGGTTTGCCCTTACTGAATGCATCATAATAGAACTATGAGGATACATAATTCTTGTATTACCGCTTATAAATATAAATGACGCTGCACTATCCGCTTCTCCTATGTTATATGTGATTACAGGAACATCATGTAAGACAATATCATTAACAAGCATAAATGCGGCATTAACTTCTCCACCAGGACTATTAATATATATATGAATAGGCGCTTTATTGCTTAACATTCTATACCTATCAAATAATAATTTTGCTTCAATCATATTTTCCATTGTAATATTATTTGTAATATATATGCTTCTGCTTTTCAATATCATTTCTTCATAAATATCTTTTTGAACTATATCCATTCGCCCTCCTTATAAACAGTTGAACTTATTCTTTTAGCAATAAAATTATAAAACTCTATAACCTGGTCATCTTTACTATAAGCAGTTTGCATTCCTAATATATATACATCTTTAATAAGTAACACGTGTTCTATTTCTTCAAATTCATTTTGTATTACTAATCTAATATCAAAATATTTAGGCGGTAAAGTAAAATCTTCGTAGTCATCATTGGGTTTACTATAATCCTGACTTAATATTATGTCAATAATTTCTTCTTCACCTTGTGAATCAAAATATACATCTAATTGACTTTTATCTTTGCTATTTTCTTTATAAACATAATAATCATATCCAAGCGCTTTTAATATCTTATAAAATACTTGAGGAGTATATACATTAAATCCGATAGTTCCTGAAACATAACTTCTGCCTTCTAATATATAATCAAAGTATTGACTGTCATAACCAAAGTAAGGCAATCTGTCTATATGTTCTCTATACATAATAGCATTTGCTTCTTTAATATAAAACCCGTCAATATACATTTTGGCATCAGTGCCGAATTTATATATAGTGTAATTCTTATCAGTTATCCCTTGATTATTTATTGCAGGCGTGAATCTATCCATTAATATATATACTCCTCATAATCATTTTCAACTATATATTATAATTATTTCTCACTGTTAAGTTTAATAATATTATCATCTTCCTTAACTTCTTCTGCAGTATCAGCATCATAAGACGAACTTGATTCACCTGTTAATATCTTAAACATATCAATATAGTAATCAATAATTTCATCATCCAAATCACCGGTAATAAATATAATATGACTTTTGTTAATAAAATATTCAGCATCCTCTTTACATAAACTACTTAACTTAACAGGTACAAAACTCATTTGTTTGTCTTCACCTATATGAGTTTGAAACATAACAGCATATTTTAACACTATCGCATCCATATTATTATATACACCATTGCTGTCTTCAAGTACACCAATAATAGGCTGCCCACCCAGTACCTGTACCATAACAATATTGTCCCTTACTTCTTCTAAATTAACCATTAATACCTCCGTGGAATGTTTTTTTAAAATAAATCAGTTAATATATATAACCAACATATATATATTAACATATGTTTCTTTTTTCTATAACCTTTTTTCTTTGGGGAAATGTTTTATATATAAGTTTATATTTGGTACCAAAGAGAAATATATTAAAACCAACTTTTAAGGAAAAAAGAAAGGGGATATAGGGAAATGCCGCACTCTTTTTTAAAAAATATAAAAATATAAAACACAAAGATATAGAGGTGTATGCAAATATAGGCAGAGGTATATGTGTGAACATAAGCAGAGATAGGAGTATGTGTGTAAATATAAGAATACACAAACAGAAGCAGAGGTATATGTGTAGGACTCGTCAAAAGGTGGAGTCCCAGGGGGATTTGCCCACCCCCCCTGTGTTATTAACCAAATGGGCAGAAAGAAAGGAGGTGATAAGAAAGAGAAAGATGTGCGGCATGGGGTTGTTTATATTAACTTTATTATTAACCGCTCTGGTATAAGGCGGTATATAAATATTTATACTAAAAAATAAAAAAAGGAGATTATTATGTTAAGCGTGTTTTATATTGAAAAGTATGCGGGTAAAGTAGAGAAAATGTTGAAGAATATTTTCAGGACAAATCTTATAGATTTGTCTCAGACTGACGAGATTAAAATTGAAGACGCAAACAAGCACGAAATAATGTGCTTGTCAAACATTGATTGCAGAGAAATTGGTAATGGTACAGTAGGATATGACCCTACGGGAGAGTATGTGATTATTTCGGAAAGAATTTCTGGAGACCTTTGGAGTCCTGGACATACTATCCCAAAATTTGCGGTTAGATATGATAAGTTTATCCAAAGAATTGAGAACGATATTAAGATTGAGGATGATAACAGACTCTATGTAAAATGTAAAAGCGGAGGAACTACTTATTGGGCACAATTTTTAGGTGAATGTGAATTCATTCACAGTGTATCGGAGCATTATGATGTTCTCGATGAGAAGTATGTTATTAATCATCTTTCTTTATTTTGCGGTGCAAATTCAGCAAAATTAAGATAATTTTTTATTAACATTAGTATTTCCGTTGGGCCCTTCGGGGCCCTTTTTTATTTAATGTTTTAGTTATGTATTATTTTTGGTAATACATAATTAAGATATTAAGTAAATATTTATATAGAAGGGAGGTGATAGATATTAATTATGTGCGGTTATTGGTTTTTTGGTTTATTAACAGAATAAATTAAAAGAGGAAAAGGAGATTTATTATGAAAAAGAAAATTTTTGTTTTTTATGTAGAAGATTGGATTACCGAAGTTGATGAGAATGGTGATGTTATTATTACAGATACTTTTTGTTCCTATGATTGGTTTATAGGAACAAAAGAAGAATTTGAAGCGTATGTTGATAAGGAACATGATGCGCTTCTTAATATTGTTTTTGAAAAAGGAGTTGATAGTGTTATGGAGTTAATTAATAACAATAGTAGAACAAGTGGTTTTTCTGCGACACAAGTTGCAATTGCTATTTGCAACTCGTGGAACCAAAACATTATGTCTCCTTATGTTTATGATGTTTTGGGTGTTTTAGGTGCATAATTAATTTGTGTTTTTTGTTGGGGGCTTCGGCCCCCTTTTTATTTATATAGTTCCATTATGTATCATTATATCTTAATTGATATGGTGATATATAGTGGAGTTATATATATAACTCTTGGCGTGTACGTTTACCTCGTTTATGAGAGGATTGCGTATTGGGCTTATTAAAATAACCCCGTTTTTGAGGGGATTGCAATGCCCAAGTTGTTTAAGTATACGCAAGCATTGCATCACGGAGACAACGTGCACGTGCACGTATGACTATAAGTTAACACTGATGTGTGCGTGTGCATGAGTGTGTCTCAGATGACGCTTATGAAAGGAGGTGATAAAGAAAAAAGGATGTGCGGTAAGGGAATTAGTTTTATTAACCTATTAAGTTTTAGGAGGTGTCTATGTGTGAAAAAAAGATTCATTGGACCGATTTGGTTCCAAAACACTTGCAGCACCAATTGAAGGTGCTGCTTGTTCTTAATGTTGCTAACGGGTATGCGACTCTTTATGACCCCAGAAAAGGGGTTATAAGGAAAGAGCGTGGTGATTTATTAACCATTAAAAATTCTCTTGCCAGGAGAGGTTTCCTGGTAAGAGAGTTATAAGAGGAGGTATTATGTTAGATGTTTTAATTGACAAAGTTATGAGGAAGTTGTTATTGACTCCTATTACTTTTGTGGTGGCGGTTAGGGTAAACTGGGATGAACCAGAATTCATCTCAGTAGTATCGGCACATGACCGTGTCGATGCTGTTAGAAAACTTAAAAAACTCTACGGTGATATTGCTGCCGTAGAGTTTTTAAAGGAGGTGATGTAATGTTAACGGTTATTTTATTTTATCTGTTTATTTTTTGTGCGTTTTTCTTGGTGGCCTTATTGGCCGCCAAGGTTGTTAATAACATGATATTAACAGGTCCTGAGGAGCCCGAACTTGGGCTTCGTGAAATTATTATTATGGCCGTCATAATGACGGCATTATTTTTATAGGAGGTTATTATGAAGTATAATTATTGTCATGTTACGGTCATCAAGGGAACGATGGCCGTTGTTGAGGTCAACGAGAAGTTGGCCTCAAAGATTGGAATTGAGGTGGTTTCTGTTTATAACTTGTCCAATAAGTTGGACAAGTTTATGTTTACTAATGTTGTTAATTATGTCTGCACTGTTGCCAAGGAGCAACATGTGGACATAACCGTAACAAGAATTTGAGTTTTGGGGAGCGTTTGCTCCCCTTTTTTTGTTTAATATCTTATTTGTGTATCATTATTATTATATATAGATAGTAGTGATATATAGAGAAGATGAAAAGTCTTTGAAAGAAGCAAGTGCGACCAATATAGTGATTGCGCTTGAGCACATGTTTTCCAATGGGTATCAATGCTATTATGACTATTTGGTCGCAGTAGCATTAGGACTTCATGAAGAATAATAATTAATTTGCATTTTCTGTTGGGCCCTTCGGGACCCCTTTTTATCTATAATTCTATGACGTGTACGTTACCTCGTTTTTGAGAGGATTGCAATGTTTAAGTTATTTGTTAAGTACACGTAAGCATTGCATTATGAAGATAACGTACACGTACACGTACGATTATAAGTTGACACTGATGTGTGCATGTGTATGAACACGTGTCAGGTGGCACTTATGGAAGGAGGTAATAGGAATAAGAATTAATGGTGCGAGTTGATGATTTGTTATTAACTAATTAAATTGAAAAACTAAAAAAGGAGTATGTTATGAAAAAGAAATTTAATGGATGGATTGAAGAAGGAGACGTATATTTTGCAGTACCACTTGGGAATAATGAATACAAAATATTTGTTTTTTCAGTTAAGTTTGGATTTAACTGTCTTGGAGTGGTTTGTGATTTTAAGGATACAATTTCATATAGTAACAGAGATACAAGCGCTATTGTTGAGGTTGAAGACTTGGGGAATGATATTTATGAACTTGTTAGTGTGGAAGAAGAGTCTGTTATATTTAAGAATATTTTTATTGTTGAGCAGGATTGTGTGATGACTCATTTCAATGGTGATATAGAGGAATTTGTAGCAGTGGGCTGGTATATTGTTGATAGTGTCAATGATATACCTGAAGAAAATTTTAGAGTTGTTTTCCAAATTTCAGTTAAAGAGGCATTGGAAAAGGTTAATAATAATGGGCTTGATGATATAACTGCTGCTGATATTGCGAAAGTTTTGTATCGCATTTTTAGCGATAAAGCATATGAGTATAATCTTGATTATTTAATTGCGGATGCATTAGGGGTACATAAAGAAGAGTTTATTTATTAATCAATTAAAAGGAGGTAATTATGATTGAAAAGATTTTTGTGTACAGGTATGAGTTGACAGAAGAGGTTCCCAATGGGGACCTCATTGATTTTCAGGTTTATAATGGTGTCAATTATTTTATTGGTACCGATAAAGAATTTAGAAATCATGTTGAGCAGTATGATAGTCATTGCGTATTATACAGCAATGATGTTGATTGTGTATTAACTATTGTACGTGAAGGAGCAGATATGATTAATATCTGTTCCGAGGAGTTAGGAGGAATTGGTATTCATAAATTAGGCCAGTTTCTTGAGAGGATTTTTAGTGGTAAAAGGCATAGAGTTCCTTGTGACTCTGTTGTCGAAATGTTATTAGGGTTAGATTAATTAAAAAGGAGGAAAGGATGAAAAGGAATTCGGAGAGAATTAATTATTTGCAGGAAACTTGTGTGTCTTATACGTATTTTAATAATTTACTTTACCTTTCTGATTATTACGATGACCTTTGTTATGTATTTGATTTAGATTAATTAGATGGGGGCTTTGTGCCCCCTTTTTTATATATGATTCTGTTATGTACTGTTATTGCAGTACATAGTGGAGTTATATATAACTCTAATATTTCTATTGAAAGGAGGTGATATAGAGAACAAAACAACTGTGCGTTGTTGGTTGACGCTTATGCGTCATGGTAATTAACGGAGGGAAGGAAAGGAGGTATGGAATGTTGAATCTTATTGATTCTGTAATCCATACGATGAACAAGTTCGCAAGGAAGTTTATCGCATTCCTCGACTCTGCTAAAGAGGAAGAGAACAGCCGTCTTACAAAGATGGTTGTAACAACATTGGTCAGGTTCATCAATCGTTTCTCTTATGCGAGGTTCGCAGTAGCGGCACAACTCGCAAGAGTGTGTAACGCTGCAACATTGCCTGAGGTTATAACAAATATTAATTTGCAACAACAGGCATATGCGTTCATCGCAGGGCAGAGGTTTTCCAAGAGAGCAATCCGTAAGTTTGCTTCTCAAGGCTTTGATATCTTCGAAAGAAGATTCATTGTCATTGAGAGGACAAATGATGTGGAGTATACTCTCACGGAAGAGACAAGGTACATCTGGGATAGACCAACTGTCTTGGATATGCATTATGATAAGTTCAAGCATTTAATGCTTGACACCTTGTCTTTTGAGATTGCGGTGGATGATGAGTCTCTTGACAAGGATTTATTGACCAGACGTGATTTAGTCAGGAATGTTCTTGACGTATTGTCTGGCGGTAAACCCGAAAAGGGACTTAAAATTGTTAATAACACAAACCTTGAGCAAGTAGTATTATTTGCTCCCAAGTCTGGTGCATCCAGAATTATATATACAACAAAGAAAATGCGTCTTGAAGATTTGGTTCGTGAGGTTGCTGCTGTTATGGGTATTATATCTTATGTTAATGACAACTATATTAACAGCAGTTTAAATTTTAAGGTGTTCTCAAAGATTGGTGTACTTTTGCTTAGGCAAGGTATGCCTCTTGTTGGGAACAGAAAACTTAAAGCCGCTGCTATCAGTGTTCCTGAAGCAGACGGCGTAGTTGCTTGGTTTCGTCCAGGTGTCTTGAAGAGATTATCTAAAGCATCGAAGTTTAATACATTTACTGCTTTTCAAGGCACACTTGTTAGTTTTTCTAACAAGTTGTGGGCCAAAGGTACTTTTGTTGAAGTTTCTGAACCCGTATGGGAGAAACTTGCAGAGGGACTTGGTCCTAAATGGGTGAAGAAGACAGATATTATTCTCAACCAAGATGCATTGGTTGGGGATATGGAAGGGCTTAGTTTCACACCAGATGAATTTCTGGTGATGAAAACTGATACCGATTATAAAGCAGGTGCACAGTTGTCGCAGCAGTTCGTGTTCTATCATTGGAATTTCGATAATGCTAAAGCAGTTGAGGTGTTGAGAGACAATACGAAATTCAATATAGACCTGCTTGTAAAGAATGCCAGCATTTCTACACCTTATGGCGTTGCAGTTAAAATGGGATTGCCTGGTAATTTAAAGGTATTGCGCAAAGACAACGCTGCTACTATTATTAAAGGTTATGTGCGCAGGCTCTTCACTGTCGACTTGTCTGCAACAAAGAAAGGTACAACTTGTACCGCTACATCCTTGCCTATGGATGCTTTTAAAGCATATATCCATGGTCTTGGTTTTATTACCAAGGGTGCAAGGGTATATATTGGCAGGAAGTTATATCCTATTGATAGAATCATCATTGCCAATGTAAGCGGTCTTGATTTACCATCTGTTGCAGATGGGGCATATAAGGTAGGAGTATATAAGAATCCAGTTACCTTCACTGGAGACTGTCCTGCTGAGTATGTTGTTATTAATGATGAAGGCCTTGGTAGTTTTGCATTTATGCATATGAATGCGCCACATAGGGTGTTGAGTGGACATGATTTTGATGGTGATGATATAACCCTGTTTAGTGGTGAGTTTTTGAAGTGCTTGAGGAGTTGTCCTGTGGCGCCACTTGCACATGTGAAACTACCTGAGGTTCCTGCTTACATTAAAACCGTATCCGATTTGCATTTGTTTATTGCTTTACAATATGATGCGCATATCGGTATGGTTGAAAGATTTGCAGACCAGATACATGCTTTTCTTACTGGTGCTGGAGAGGTACAAATAGGCGACAGAGTTATTCCCATTAAACCTCTTCGTAACCCTAAGTTGATTAAAGAAGCATATGAACTCATTGAGTTCCTCTTTGCTCAACAACAAGGGGTTATTAATGCACAGAAGAAGAACATTGAGGGTCTGCTTACACCGGCAGAGATACAGGCCAGAGTGGATGCTTTCGTGAGGAAGATTTATTATGTTGAAAACTCTAAAATATTTGTGAAAGTTGATACATTTAGGGCTGTACTGAAGGAGTTTCGTGGTATTAGTATCTCTGCTTTGAGGAGACTTTCTTGTGTGTATAGTGCATTTACTGGTACGGAACAGATTCATAAATTATTTGCACATTATATGTCTGTTCTGCATAAGTGGTGTACAAGGTTTGGAGAACTTGTAAAGTCTGATGAAGACTTTGGTACTGCTGAAGTTCATATACAAGACATCAGAGGTAAATTCACAAGATGGACTTCCAAGGTTGTTGGTTTCTCATATAGATATATATATCAGGATTGGATTTATACCAACGGCCTTGTAAAGCAGTATAACAAGTTATCCAATAATAAAGAGTATTGGCCACGTTTTTATCTTGTTGGTCAGATGTTCAATCTCTTCATGTCGATGGTTTCTTATGTTAAAAGAGTGGAATCTGATAGAGAAGAAGAGATATTATCGCTGGTTAACGTGGCTATATATACTCTTGGTGTAGAAACCCATAGATATATCAGAAACTTGTCCAAGCAACTTGGTATTAAAGAGGAAGTCTGTTGGGCATTCCTCTCATCAAAGGTTTCTGATAGTGCGTTCTTTAGTATTGCTCCAAAGAATATAGTTAATATATTCGTGGAGCATTTTAATAACCTTAATGAAAATGGTAGGCTGCATGATGTGGCCTACCAGTTTTCTAATTTGGAGGTAAACATGGAGTTAAAGATGTATTGCGACGGGTCTTATACTGATAAGATTCCCGGTAAATCATTTTGGGCATATGTATCGGAAGATACTATCCATATTAATTTTGGACAGGTTGATTCTGATACAAGACAGGTTGCTGGTGAGTGCCAGGCCGTTATTGAGGCAATTAAGTTTGCTATTGATAACGGTTATGATAAAGTCACTTGTTATGTAGACTATGAAGGTCTTATCAAGTGGCTTACCGGTGAATGGCAGGCCAAAAATGATATCACTAAACATTATGTGTCTACTGTTAATGCACTTAATGAACGCATTGACATAGACATAATTAAGATTCCAAGGAAAGATAACCTGGCTGACAAGTATTGTAAGCGGGTTATGGGGCTTATTAAGGACAATCTTGAGTCTTAATTAGTTATTAACTTTTTAAGTTTAGGGCACGGTGTATATATATTGTACACCGTGTCTTTTTATTTTCTATATAGGAAATAAAAAACTAAGTGATTGATTTTAAATATAGTTATAAAAATAAGCATTTTTGTGATATTTTTTTGTTATTAATTACTATATGTTTAAATATTATACATTATAGTGTATATATACGTTGATATATATAGATAAAACTGTATATATGAATGTATGTATACATATTATTAGATAATTATTTGTATTTCATTTGTATGCATACCGCTCACGGACTATATTACAAATGAAATTGTGTGCCGTGTTTGCAGTTGGTTGTGTTTGTGTGAGTATGTGTGTATACGAGTGTATGTGTGAGTGTATATGTCTTTCTTTCTTCTTTCTCTTTGTATCCTTTCTCTTTCTTCTTTCTTTTTGCCCGTTGGCCAAAGATATTTGGTACCAGAGAGTTGCTGTCTGTGTGGTTGTGTGTAATTGTGTGTGGTTTGGTATATAATGCCGTTTTTGATTTGGTTGTTTCTCTCTTATGTGTCCCTTCTTGAGCGTTAGCGGCGTGTGTGACCACCTGTATATGACACTGTATATAGTATGTATATGACCGTATATGACTGTATATGATTGTATATGACACTATATATGATTGTATATGGTATGTATATGATTGTGTATGATACTGTATAGTTGTATATGGCTATATGTGATACTTTATAATGTTGTGTATTATTTATATAGTGTTTATATAGTTTTGTTTTATATTTATATATATATTTGGTAAGGAAAAATAGTATTAAGAATAAAAGATTAATAGAGCCGCTTTTGTGTAAGTCCTTTTATATGTTAGAGATAGATATTTGTTGTTTAGTTTTAATAATATAGCAGTTTTATTTATAGTGTTATTAATTATTATATGGTATTAATATAGTTATTATTATGGAATTAAGAATATATATAATCCCGTTTTTTTATAACTCTTTTGTTTTCTTATAATTATGTTTTATACTTGACTATTCATAAATGAAGGCTTTCCTTCCCTTTATCCTCATCTCTCATATAGTTCGGGGATTGCTATATGAGAGTATTCACAAATCCCCGCCTTCGTCTTTTCTTTTTTTTAAACTTATTCAGGTTTCTTTAATATATATCTGCACAATTTATAACTTTATTTTAATATTGACTACTCATATATGGCGTCGATTTCGGCGCTAAATAAACTTTAAGGAGTGTCCTATGATACTTAATTCGAATTTTAAACTTGTTCAACTTTCAAAGGTTTCTTTTCAGCAGGTAATTGAAGCCGAAGGCCAACTTATTGCCATCGGCAAGCCTATCAAACTTTTTGGCTTGACTGATGAATTTAAGCCAAAGTTTGAAGGTAATGTTCAGGTTTGCCAAGTATGGGATAATGTTGCCATTGAAGTGAATTCGTGGAACAAACCTGCTGAAAAGAACCAAGAGTATTCAGAAACCGTTTATCAACTTTCTGTGACCAAAGCAGAACCAACTACGCTTGAGTATCGCAGAAGAGTTGGAAACAAATTGAAAGCCAGTCTGCTTGGCGAAAGTATTCCTGTAAATGCAACAGTTCCGAAAGTCAAAACCGATGCCAAGGTTTCGCTGAAGAAAAAAGCCAAGCAGAAGGCGTAATAGTTGTAACTCTATCAGTCCCGTTGGGAAGGCTTTGTCTTCCCTTTTCTTTTTTCTTTTTTATAAGGAAGTGTATCTATTTATTTTATAGTGTGTGTTGTTATAAAAATGTAAGTGTTGATGACTGTATTGATATAAGGTTGACGCTTATAAATATATAATGCCAGATTTTTTTCTTTTTTCTCTTTTCTTTCTCTTTTTCTGCGCCACCAATTTTATTCTACTCTTCAATTTATTTCCCGCTCGGACTATTCATACAAGGTTCTTCTTTACTTATTAAAAAAATAAATTAAAGAAAGGAGTAAGTATGAAGAATTTTAGGGAAATTGCAGAAGAAATTTTGAGTGGGAAAATTGTAACCGCTAACCAGAAAATATGGAGAGTGATTCTTGACTGGTATCATATGCGTTTAAATGGCATTGATACCAAAAATTATGCGAAGAAGTATATAAAACTTCTTCGCAAGGCTTATTTGTATAGAGTTACAAATAAGCAGGTATATGAATACCAAATGGATATTGATAAGATGGTTAAAGTATTAAAGGCTTATAGGCCTAATATTATTGATGCTTTAACCGAGGAGAATATACTTCCCGACAATATGATTATTGACTTTGAAGACGGGAAGTTAAATGATATTAATTCTTTAAAGTATGCTTATAAGTATGCTTTAGAGAATAGAATAGATGGAATGATTCCTCTCTTCACCAAGTCAGGTGCGAAGAGAGTATTGTTCTTTGAAGATAATGGATTTGATAATACACTTAATTCTGTATTGTCAAATCTTGAGATGCTTCAATGGTTCAATAACAAAG
>Ga0256842_1000131_pt1 | contig 61003 bp, 63 predicted proteins | sample 4559240metaG_FD_185973 | JGI IMG/M metagenome (GOLD analysis project Ga0256842, IMG submission 185973) | Hydrothermal vent microbial communities from Guaymas Basin, Mexico - 4559-240 | ecosystem: Environmental > Aquatic > Marine > Hydrothermal vents | place: Mexico: Guaymas Basin | collected... | reverse complement strand
CTAAAGATAATAAATCTCTAGGTCTATTTGAACTAGGTGATATCCCAGCTGCTCCAAGAGGTGTTCCTCAAATCGAAGTAACTTTTGACATCGATGCAAATGGTATCTTAACTGTTTCTTCAACTGACAAAGGTACTGGTAAATCTCAATCAATCACAATCTCTGGGTCTTCAGGATTAAGTGAAGAAGAGATTAACAAAATGGTTCAAGATGCTGAAGAGAACAAAGCAAAAGATGAAGAGAGAAAAGCACTTGTTGATTTAAGAAATCAAGCTGATGCACTAATCGCACAAACTGAAAAATCAGTTACAGAGATGGGTGATAAACTAGAAGCTGATGAAAAAGCTAAAATCGAAGCAGCTACAACTGACTTAAAAGATACTTTAAAAGATGAAAGTGCTACTAAAGAGCAAATCGAAGAGAAAGTAAAAACATTAACTGAAGCTGCTCACAAAATGGCTGAAGAGATGTATAAAAAAGAACAAAACCCAGAAGCTGCTGCAGCTGATGCTAAAAAGAAAAAAGATGACGAAGATGTTATCGATGCTGAGATAGAGTAGTTAATCACTCTATCATTAAGATAAACTCCAAATAGGAGTTTATCTATAATATTTAAAATCCTCCATAGCTTTCTCTCTAGCTTTTGTAAAATTCATAATTTTTCCACCATATTTAGCTTGAAATTTTTTTGCCATCTTTAATGTAGAAAAAGCATATTTACTAACCTTACTCATAGTAGCTCTCTTAGAACTTCCAACCACATAATAAGCCTCGTTTACAGGTATAAACTTCAAACTATTAACATCTACAACTTTAGGATTTTTAAGGCTAATCCCCTCCCCTAAATGATCTTCTAAACAATGGATAGAACAATACTGATATTTTTTACCTTTATAAGTAGCCATATGAGATGTTTTATAATACTTAACTAAATCCATACCACACATAGCACAATACCTTTTATCTTTACCACTTTGTACCAAAATAGCATCTTTAAGATTAACTGTTTGAAATAGTGTAGAGTGAACCTTAGGCTTAGTTTGAGAACCACAACCTACAAATAACAACGATATAACAACTAAGACAGATAATTTAAACATATTTTTCTCCTAATTTTTGAAATAATACAAAGAAGTTTGTTAAAATACATAAAATTATGGAGATAAAATGAAAAAATTAAAATATTATGCAAAAGAGTTTTTTATATTTGTTGTAGTTATGGTAGTTGTAAGTAATATAATTAGCCTTTATAAATCAAACGATTTAAACAAGAAATCGTTAAATGATATAAATTTAACGACACTAAATAAAGATATAAAACTACCAAAAGATAAACCCATACTTATACATTTTTGGGCAACTTGGTGTCCAACTTGTAAACTTGAAGCATCAAATATAGAGTACATCTCAAAACATTACGATGTTATAACTATAGCTGTAAATTCAAAAAATATAGATTCTTATATGAAAGAGCATAGTCTCACTTTTAAAGTTATAGATGATAAAGATTCTAACTTATCAAAAAAGTTCAATATATCAGCATACCCAACAACATTTATATATGATAAAAATAAAAATTTAGTATTTAGTGAAGTTGGATATACAAGTAGTTTTGGTTTATGGATTAGGATGTTCTTTAGTAGTTTTTAAGCTATAATTCATTTAAGGAAAAAACCATGCTACTTTACATACATATACCATTTTGTGATTCTAAATGTTCATATTGTGCTTTTAACTCTTATGTTGATAAGTTTCATCTAAAAGAGCAGTATATGAAAACTCTTTTGGTTCAGCTAGATTATGAGTTTAAAAGGTTTGGTGTAACAAAAGATTCTATTGAAACAATTTTCATAGGTGGTGGTACACCATCTACTGTTGCACCATCACTTTATAAACCTATGTTTGAAAAACTACAACCTTATCTTAAAAAAGGTATAGAGATAACAACAGAAGCCAACCCAAACAGTGCTACTTTTGAGTGGTTAGATGGGATATTTAAGCTTGGTGTAAATCGTGTAAGTTTTGGTGTTCAAAGTTTTGATAAAGAGAAACTAAAACTTTTAAACAGAGCGCATAACCCACAAGAGGCTATAGATGCTGTAAAGAATGCTCATAAAGTTGGTTTTAAAAATATATCTCTTGATATTATATATGCTACCTTAGGTGATACAAAAGAGTTACTTCAAAATGATTTAGATATAGCTTTATCTTTACCTATAAACCATCTTAGTGCTTATGCTTTAACCATAGAGGAAGGTACTGCTTTTGAATCAAAACCTCAAATCTCTAGTGAAACTTTAGAGATAACAAACTGGCTTTTTGAGAAGATAAAATCGGAAGGTTTCAAACAGTATGAGATTAGTAATTTTGGTTCATATAAAAGTGAACATAACATAGGTTACTGGCGATATAAAGATTATATAGGTTTAGGTTGTGGTGCTGTTGGAAAACTAGGTTTACAAAGATTCTATCCCGATACAAGTGTAGAAAAATATATAGCAAATCCTTTAGATATCAGAGTGGAAGAGTTAGAAGATGAAGATAAAAAAATAGAACAGATATTTTTAGGTTTTCGTTCATTTATAGGGGTTGATGAAAATATTTTAAATAATGATGAGATAAAAAAAGCAAATATTTTAGTAGATGAAAAAAAACTTTACTACAAAAATGGGTTTTTTTATAACTATGATTACCTTTTAGCTGATGAGATTACACTTTTTATATCTTCTTGAAGTTATTTTAGATAAAATCGCTCAACTATAAATTATAAAGGTGAATTATGTTTGGTTTAGGTTTTACTGAAATACTAATTATTGCTGTTATAGCTATCCTATTTTTAGGTCCAGATAAACTTCCTAGTGCGATGGTGGAAGTAGCAAAATTTTTTAGAAATGCAAAAAATACTATAGGTGATGTTAAAGATTCTATAGAACAAGAGATAAATGTTTCAGAGATAAAAGCTGAAGCTTTAGCTTATAAAAAAGAGTTACTTGATGCTCAAGAAAAACTAAATAAAGTTACAGAGATGACAGATGTAAAAGCTCAACTTTCTAATTTTGGTGATGATATTATGGGTAGCATAGATGATGACTTACCAACTCCAAATGAAAAAAAAGAGACTTTAAAATCTGAAAAAGTAGCCTTTGATAAAAAAAATAAAATAAAAGAAGATAGTAACAATGTTTAATGATTTAAGACCACACCTTGTAGAACTTAGAAAAAGACTTGGGATTTCGATGGGAAGTTTGATCGTTATGTTTTTTGTGATGTTTTACTTCCATGAACCATTACTTAACTGGATGGTTGAACCATTAAATACAGCACTTATAGAGGTTGGTAAAAAATCGGTTCATGCAGCTGATGGTATGATTACAACTTCACAAGTTGGTGGGGCATTTTTTGTAGCATTAAAAGTTGCTTTTTTTGCTGGTCTTGTTGCTTCTATACCTGTTATCCTTTCTCAAATCTGGGCTTTCATCGCTCCCGGGCTTTATGCTAATGAGAAAAAAATGATTATACCTTTCATCTTTGGTGGAACAACTATGTTTGTTGTTGGTGTACTTTTTGCATACTATGTTGTTACCCCTTTTGGGTTTGATTTTCTTATCACCTTTGGTAGTTTTAAATTTACTCCACTGATAAATATAGAAGATTATGTTGGCTTTTTTACAAAGATTATGTTTGGTTTTGGTTTAGCTTTTGAGTTACCAATCTTTGCTTACTTTTTAGCATTATTAGGTTTGATTCACGATAGAAATATGACAGAATTTTTCAAGTATGCTATCGTTATTATATTTATCGTAGCAGCACTTTTAACACCACCAGATGTTTTAACTCAGCTACTTATGGCTGGTCCACTTATCATCCTTTATGGTTTCTCTATCCTTATAGTAAAAGCTGTAAACCCTGCTCCAAAAGAGGAAGAGGAAACTGATGATGAAGATGAAATTGTAGTTGAGAAAAAAAGTGAGTAGTAACGATCTACTCACATCTAGCTACAACTTCACTCTACCGAGTGAGTTGATAGCTACCCACCCTGCCAACCCAAGAGATCATGCTAAACTTTTAGTTTATGATAGAAAAACAGATAAAATCACACATACTTATTTTTACGATTTAGAGAAGTTTATACCTAAAGATTGTGCTTTAATTTTTAACGATACTAAAGTTATAAAAGCTAGAATCTACGGTAAAAAACCTAGTGGTGGAAAGATAGAGTTACTTATAAATAGAGCTTTAAATGCCCATGATGTAAATGTTTACATAAGGGGTAAAGTCAAAGTTGATACTGAGATTCTATTTGATGAAAATCTAAAAGCTGTTGTAAAAGAGTTGAATGATGATGGAAGTAGAGTTGTAAACTTTTTTGTAGCTGATTCTCTTTCAAGATTTGAAGAGATTCTTCCTATCATAGATAAAATAGGTCATGTTCCACTTCCACCATATATACAAAGGGAAGATAATAGCGAGGATGAGAGTGAATACCAAAGTGTATTTGCCAAAGAGGAGGGAGCAGTAGCAGCACCAACAGCCTCCCTACACTTTACACCCCAGCAACATAAAAGAGTTTGTAAAAATCATCCTCATGCTTATGTAACTCTCCATGTTGGCAGTGGCACTTTTAAACCTGTAGAGGTTGAAACCATAACAGACCACCCTATGCACTCAGAGTATTATAGTATCTCAAATGATGCGAAAAAGATTTTGGATTCTTCTAAGCCTATTTTATGTGTAGGAACAACATCAACGAGAACAGTTGAGTTTTATGAGAGACACAAAGATATAGTAAAAGGTGAAGCAAATCTATTTTTACACCCACAAAATAAACCCTTAAGAGTAAACCACCTACTAACAAACTTCCACCTACCAAAATCAACCCTACTAATGTTAGTAGCATCTTTTATAGGTGTAGAAAAAACACAAAAACTTTATGAGGAAGCGATAAAAGAGAGATATAGATTTTACTCTTATGGTGATGCGATGTTGATTATTTAAAACAACTATTCCTTAATATGTAAATTAAGTAACTATTTAGTTGTTTTCTATTAAAATGCTTTAAAATATAACAAAGGTATATAATGAAAAAAATAGTTTCAGCTAGTTTATTAGCAGCAGTATTATTTAGTGGTTGTTCTCAACATATGGGTAACTTTACAGCGATGTCTACAGATGCTTATAATCCATCAAATTTAAATAAAAAACATTTAGTGAAGTCTAATGTTGAAAGTGATGTAACAAGTTTACATATTCTTGGTATACCAGTTGGTGGTATTGTGAAATTAGATCAAGCTATTTCTGAAACTGCTCATAAAAATAATGGTGATTTCCTTAAAAATGCCCAAGTTCATGCATATGGTTGGTCTTTAATTTTATTTGGAAAATCAGGTTACAAAATAAAAGCTGATGTTTATAGTACTCAAGACTAATCTTTGAGTTAAAAGTGAGATTTTATAATCTCACTTTTTTATTTTTAATGAATAAATACATATTTAAAACTTATCTTTTCCTTCCAATCTTTTTTCTTTTCTTTGGTTGTTCCAGCCACAAGCTAAATATAAATAAAAGATGTCATTACACTAATTTAATATTAAATAGTAAAAATAACTTTTGCTCTTCAGCCTCTAAAACAGTTACATACAAGTCGGACCTATTTATAAACTTCAATAATGGAGATACAACACAATGGAATATAAATAATAATAAATTTATAAAATCATTTAATATTAATTCAATCTCAAAAGCTATAGCAATAGATAAAAAATATATATTTACAGGTTCTAATAATATGAGTATATATAAATATAATTTTAATTCATCTTTAATAGAAAAAAAGAACTATTCTAAAGGTAGTATATTTTATCTAACATCATTTAAAAATTATTTATATGTAGCTTTTGGAGATAGCGAATTAGGAATCGTAGATAAAGATACTTTAAAATTGTTAAAAAGTTATAAAGAACATGATTACCTTATTTTTACTATATGTTTAGATCAAGATAATGGATATTTATATACTGGCTCTGACGATAATAGTATTATAAAATGGAAAATAATTGAGAATAATCTTCTTAAAAAAGTTAAAAAAATAAATGAATTCCATTCATCTGTAAGAAATATTTTAAAAATAAAAGAACACTTCATTGTTACAACAGCTGATGGAAACTTATTTCTTTATGATAATAAATTCGAAAATAAGCTTGATGTTACAAATAAAAACCATACTAAGATAACAGCCATATTATCTAAAAATAACTATATATATACTGGCGATATAAAAGGAAATATAAATATTTACAAAATAAAAAATAATTCTTTACAATTAATAAATTATTTTAAATTAAAAAGTTTAATTAGAGGTATTAGTTATAATGAACAAAATAGTATAATTTTTATAACAAAAGAGGGATATATTTTAAGTATAAAAGCTTTAAAATAATTTACAAAAGATAAACCAACCCATTCTTAACCATAATCTCTCCACTAAGTTCAGCTTCAAAAACTTTGTCAGGGAATTTTTTTAGTGTTTCTTCGTAGGTTGGATTTGTTTTACAAAAATTTTGAAAATCATCTAGTTTTGTATTTTCAGATTCTATACAACCAAACTTTTCACAAAATTTATCTATATCATAAATCGCTTTTGCTTTACCCTCTTCTAGTAGTTTGTTTGTAGCACCACTCTCCCCTAGCCTTTGTGGAAACACATATATATCTTTTTGCATTTTTAAAGCAAACTCGACACTTCTCATACTTCCACTACCTAGTTCAGCTTCGGCTACAACTAAAACATCACCTAAGGCTACAACAAGTTCATTTCTTACTACAAAACTCCAAGGTGTTGCTTTAAAACAGTTTTCAAATTGACTTATAAGTAAACCATTTTGTTCTATATCTGTCAATAAATTTTTATTTACTGTCGGGTATTTTATATCTACACCACAAGGTAAAACAGCTATAGTGTTTGAACTATTAGCACCCATATGGGCTATAGCATCTATCCCCATTGCACCACCACTAACTACACAAACATCTCTTTTTGATAAAGATGAGGCTAATCTATGGGTTAATTCTCTGGAATATTTAGATGGTTTTCTTGTTCCAACTATAGATACTTTTCTTTTTGTTAAAAGATTCTTATCGCCACTAAAAAAAAGTTTAGTTGGGTACTTTTTCATATCATGGAGTTCAGAAATATCATCAGTTAATCTATTCAAAATAGTTATCTTAAATCATATACATAAACAAGGTCTACATCTTTAAAAAGATTTTTAGATTCTTTTATAGCTAAAAGAGTATTTTTATGTGGATGCCCTATCGCTATCGCTGTCCCATGTAGTTTAGCTACTTTTATAGCTTTTTTTATCTGATTTACAATATATTTTTTATCTCTTTTGTTATCTAAAAATATATCTCTTGCCATATATTTTAAACCAAAGTTTTTCAAAACTTTTGGTGCTTTTGTTTGTGCAGTTGTTCTACTATCTATAAAACTTATCTTTTGTTCATTTAAAACTAAAATTAATCTATTCATAGCAATCTCATTAGCAGTAAATTTACTACCTGTATGGTTATTTATATATTTAATTTTTGGAAAAAGTTTTTTTAACTCTGTAATTCTTTTTAAAATAACATCTTTAGTATCAGTAACCCGTAAAGTAAAAGGCTCTTCTTTGTTAAAATGTTGTGCTTCCATAGGTAGATGAACCATATAAAACTTCTCTTTTGAAGCTAATTTTGCAGAGTTTGGACGAGCTGTACTAGGTGGTAAAAAAGACATAGTAAGAGGTAACCCAACATCTTTAATCTCTTTAACTTGAGATTTTACCGATACATCATCGATAATAATAGCTAACTGAGGTTTAGCAGGTGATAGTTTAATATCTCTATGTGCCATTGCTGGTGGAGTTTTCATCTTGTTATCTGCATACTCGTGTGAAGCTGAAATGTCATATTTTTCTTGATTTTTCAACACCTCTTTTAACTTATCTTTCATCTTAGGTATAGGTAGTGGTTTTTTAATTTTAATAATATCTTTTTTTAGTGGTTCATCTCTTTTAGTTATATTTTTTTCTTTAACAATCTCTTTTTTATCTACAATAATATCTTCTTTTTTATCCTCAAATCCAAAATAGTTCAAAACAATTAATGAACCTAAAATCAATGCAATAATAGCTAAAATAGATGCTATAAATATTAATATTTTATTTGTTGAGTTATCACTTTTCTTTCTCTTTTTCTTTGCCATAAACTTTAATCTCCAAAATAATTACCAAACTATACCATTTTAATTGTAAAATCAATCTATTAAAAGTCATTTATCCTTTATTTAAGTAAAATTTATGTATAGTTCCAAGTTCCTTTCTCTTTGTGTCATTTTTATAATGATATATATACATCCGAAAGGGAAACATAATGCCAATTTGGCAAATACCAAAAGGAGATAATACTCTATGAGAAATTACGAAAACTTAGTAATTGTAAAACCAACATTAACAGCTGAAGAGATTCAAAATAGCATCAAAGCTATCGAAGAAGTGATCACTTCAAACGGTGGCGAAATCGCTGCAACACAAACTATGGGTATGAGAAAACTTGCTTATCCAGTTGATAAAAATGAGCGTGGTTTTTACCATGTTATCTATTCTTCTATTGCACCATCTGCAATTAGTGAAATTGAAAGAAGATTCCGTATTAACGAAGAGCTTATCCGTTTTGTAACTATCAAATATGATACAAACCGTGAGATTGCAGCTTGGAATCAATTAGTTGAGAAAGCTAAAAAATTAGCTACTCCTGCGAAAGAAGAAGTAACAGAAGCTCCAGTAGCTGAAGAAGCTCCTAAAACTGAAGAAGCTCCAGCAACTGAAGCAGCAGCAGAGTAAGCATAAGCTTAAATCATTAAGGAATACTCATGTTTAACAAAATTATTTTAGTTGGAAACCTAACTCGAGATATTGAACTTAGATATACTCAATCTGGTGCAGGTATAGCAAATACTGCTATTGCCACAAGCCGTAAATTCACTCAAAATGGTGAAAAAAAAGATGAAGTATGTTTTGTAGATATTACATTTTTCGGTAGAAGTGCAGAGATAGCGAACCAATACCTTCGTAAAGGTAGTAAAATTCTTGTTGAGGGCAGACTAAAGTTTGACCAATGGGTAGATCAAAATGGACAAAAACGCTCTAAGCACTCGGTAATTGTAGAAACTATGCAGATGTTAGATTCAAAAGGTGATAATCAAAATGGTGGTCAAAGTGGCAATATGCCTCAAAACCAACAAAACAATTATAACCAAAACAGTAACTATAATGCTCCTCAACAGGGTCAGCAACAAAGTTATCAGCAACCTACACAACAGCAAAGTTATAATCAAGCACCAGCTCAACAACAGCAAAGTAGTTATCAACAACCAAGTTATAACAACCAAGCACAAAGTCAGAGTCGAGAGATGCCTAGTAGTAATGATATTCCTGAGATTGACATCGATGAAGATGAGATTCCATTTTAGACAAATCAATAAAAAATAGATAATAAAGGAAATACCATGTCAGAAAAAAGAAAATACAAAAAAAGATATTGTAAATATTGTGAAGCAAAAGTTGACTTCATGGATTATAAAGATGTAGGAGCACTTCGTTTCTCTCTTTCAGAAAGATATAAAATCATGCCTCGCCGTTTAACAGGTAACTGTAAACGTCACCAAGATATGATCTCTATCGTTATCAAAAGAGCTAGAGCTGCTGCACTTGTTCCATATACTGTAACAAGAAAAGCTGTTGTAACTCAACCATTTGAAAACTTAAGATAGGTTTTTTAAAAACTTCGTGATGCTTTTATAGCATCACACCCCACTATTTCATATATTTTGATATACTTTTAAAAAAGTTATTAAATGAGATATATTCTAATCCTTACATTTTTACTCAACTCGCTATTTGCTACACAAGAAAAATATTCTATTATCATAAAAAAACCTTTCAATGAAGCATTACTCGATGTTACACAAGATTATGATAGAAAAGTTAGTGTTATAGGCTACTCTAACTCTTATGAGATCTCTAAAAATAATAGTGGTGAAGCTTACTCTGATGCTTTTGAGTACCTAAATAGTTTATCTAATAAATATGGACCACATATAGACTTAATCAAAGTAGATAAAAATAAAAAAATAATACTAAATAAAGTTATAAATAGCAGTGAATTTTCTAAGGCTGTTTCTATCATAAAAACATCATCAAATGGTTACTTTGTAGGTGGTTATAACTTAGATGGTTCATTAATCATCATCAAAATAGATTCTAATGGAAGAAAAATATTTAGTAAAACTTTTGGCACTAAAAATAGAGATAAGATGAATAACCTTATCTCTCTTCAAGATGGAGGTGTTTTATCTGTAGGTTATTCAAGAACATCAAGATCAGCATCTGATAATATTTTTGAGAGTGGTTTAGGACTAAATGATATTTATCTAACAAGATTTTCAAAAAATGGTACAAAACTTTGGAGTAAAAAATATGGAACAAAAAATGATGATGAGGGTATAGATGCTGTTGAAGCAAATGATGGTTCTATCATGGTAGTAAGTACAACTGAAACTTCAGAAAAAAAAGATGTTACTTTTATGAGGATAACTCAAAATGGTGATAAACTATGGATAAAACACTACCAATCAGATGAACAAATAACTCCACATAAAATTATAAAATTAAAAGATAACAACTTCTTACTTTCATTGAGTAAAAAAGACAACTTACAAAATGATCAAATCAAACTTATTAAATTTACTATTCATAAAAAAATTCTTCTTGATAAAGATATTTACACCACCTATTCTAGTGTATTAAAAGATATTAAAGAGTATACCAATGGTAATATTATTGGTGTTGGTTATGTTCAAGATTCTTATAACACTGATGCTTTAGCTATCTTAGTAAACCAAGATTTAAAACTTCTTAATCAAAACCATTTTGGAGATGATAGTTATGACCTTTTTAATGCAGTTACTATTTTAAATAACTCACAAGCTGTTGCAGTTGGGATACATACAGATGAAAATGTTCAAGAATCTAATATGTGGATAGTAAAATTAAATCATGACCTAAATATTTTCAAGTTACCTATAAATAAACAAAAAATTAAAACAGGTATATATAAGCATCTTCTACAAATATTTAAAAAAGAGTTAGCTAGTAAAAAACTAACTATAAAAAAAGATTTAACTATAGAGTTTGAAGATAAAAATCTTTATTTTAAAGAGGCAAAATATAGATTAACAAAACAACAAAAAGATTTTTTAGCTAAATTTTCAAATAAATTGATACCATTTTTAGAGAAAAATAAACAAAATATTAAAACAATCGAGATAAATGGTCACACCTCTAGTGAATGGGGAAAACAAAACTTTACAAATGACTACTTAAAAAATCAAAAACTATCTATGAACAGAGCATACTCTACACTTGCATTTATATTTAAACATCAAGATAAAAAAACAAAAGTTTGGCTTAGTAAAATTTTTAAAGGTAGTGGTCTTAGTTTTTCTAAAAAAGTGATGGTAAATAATAGTGAAGATAAAAAGAGATCAAGAAGAGTATCATTTAAAATAATTTTAAATGATACTAAAAAAGGTAGATAATTTAGATTCTGTTAAATTCAGATTCTCTAAAACTAAGACGAACTTTATCTTGTTTTAATTTTTTATAAAGTTTAAATTTTGCTTTTTTCAACTCTTCATCATCTATATCAAAAGATTTTTTAATCTCATCATCACCAACATTTGCACAATCCATAGCAAAAAGTTTTAACTCTTTTTTTGTAAGTTTTGCTTTTAATGCACCATATAACTCTTTGTCTCCACCTATCAAATCTAAAGATTCAAGAGTACAAAACTCAGCTATCTTCTCTCTAAAACTATTATCTTCGTGGTATTGTCTCCAGATAGAATTTTCTAACATATTTATTTCCTATATTTTTTCTAAGATTTTTGTTAAATCTTTTTCATCTATGATGATATTTGCCTCTTTTTGAAGAACCTCTCTCGCACAAAATGCTACTCTTGTCCCAGCATGAACAAACATACTCAAATCATTAGCACCATCACCACAAACTAAAGTTTCCTCTTTTGAAACACCTAAAATATTTTGAAGTCTAACTAACATATCACCTTTTGAAAAGTTAAACATCATATCACCACCAACAAGCCCTGTAAGCTTCCCATCTTTATGGTGAAGTACATTTGAGAAGTCAGCATCATAACCTAAAATATCTTTAGCATAAGATGTAGCAGTTCTAAAACCACCACTAAAACAAACCACTTTGATACCTCTACTTTTTAACTCTGCGATAGTCTCAACAGCACCTTTCATATATGGAAGATTTTGAGATATTTTTTCCACAACAGAAAAATCAAGACCCTCTAAAAGTTTTACCCTGCTTTGAAGTGATTCAAAAAAATCAAGTCTACCACTCATCGCCTCTTCTGTAATATAAGCAACTTTATCACCGATTCCTAACTCCTCGGCAAAAAAATCTATCGTTTCCCCATCCATCAATGTAGAATCAAAGTCAAATACTGCTAATTTCAACATATAAAATACTCTCTTTTGTTATAATGTCGCAATTATAGCGAATTAGGATTTTTTTTGTTTGACACACTTATAGATAAACTACAAAACGGTACATATATTACACTTGAAACTACACCGGGACACTCCCCTTTGTTCTCACCTACAGTTGATAAGATAGAATCTTTAGGACTTGCTGATTTGGTAGATGGTTTTACAACAACAGATAACCCACTAGCAAAACTGAAGTATAACTCACTTTTTGCTGCTCAAATGCTTCAAAACAGATTCAACAAACCAGTTATAGCAACAATGAGTATGAGAGATAGAAACAAAATCGCTCTCCAATCAGACCTACTTGGAGCAAATGAGGTAGATATACGAGCGATACTAGCACTTACTGGTGACCCTGCGACTATGAGTGACCAACCACACACTAAGGGTGTTTTTGAATCAGATTCTACACTTCTTTTAGATATTATCTCTAGTTTTAACTCTGGTATGAGTTATGCTGGAAAACCTTTTATACAAAAACCAAAAGAGATCTACCCTTTTGCTGTCGTAAACTCTTTTGCTAAAAACCCAAAAACTTTACAAAAAAAGATGCAAAAAAAGATAAAGCATGGAGTGAGAGGAATCATAACTCAACCAGTTTATGACCTAGAAAATGCCAAACAACTTTTAGAGTTAAAAAACAGTTGTGAAAATGCCCAAAACAGTGAACTTATACTTGGAATCTTCCCTATAACTAAACTTCGTACTGCTCAGTTTTTATCTGCTCATGTTCCCGGAATTAATGTACCAGATTACTGGATAGAAGCATTAAGAGTAGCAAATGAAAAAGGGGTTGAAGAGGAGTATAAAGTTGGTTTTGAACTTAGTAAAAATCTTTTTGATTCCCTAAAAGAGTACCACCCAAAACTACACCTTATGACTGCGAATCAATTTGAATTGGCAAAAGAAATATTAGCTTAATTTGAACAAATAATTTGAGTATCATTAAACAAGAGTTTTTATTTTTTATCTTTTTATTTTTACTTGTTGGTTTTACCATACAAAACCCATCAGAGATATATAATTTCAACTCATATATCAGTTGGGGGACTATCCGTGCTTTGTCTGTTTTACTACTTTTAACAACAGCTATGAGGTTATCAAATGTTTTTAACTCTCTAGCTGAAAAGTTTATAGTTTACTTTAAAACTGAAAAGTATTTAGCTCTCTTTTTTGTTTTTAGTACAGTTTTTTTATCTATGTTTTTAACAAATGATATAAGCCTTTTTATCATCGTACCTATCACTATATCTATCTCCAAGTATATAAAAAACGACCTAACTACACTTGTGATTTTTGAGGCTATATCTGCTAATGTTGGCTCACTCCTTACCCCTATTGGGAATCCTCAAAATTTATTTATTTTTAGAGAATGGCATATAAGTTTTATAGAGTTTATAGATATTATGTTACCTATCTTTATCATAAACTTTATTTTACTTTTTTTATTTACATTATATATATTTCCCTCAAAACAGTTAGAGATTGGTGAACTAGAACAACCAAAAAAAGAGTTGTTACTTTTTTTTAGTGGGTTGATCTTTTTTATCGTTTTTATCGTATCTCTTGAACTAAATTTTGTGCGATATATCATACCTATCATCATAGTTTGGTTTTTGATTATAAAAAGAGAGGTGTTTTTTAAATTTGACTATTTTCTTATTTTCACTTTTATCTTGATGTTTATAGATTTTAATATCATATCAGATATTGAAGTGGTTAAAAATCTTATCGCATCTATAGAATTGACAAATTTAAATGTGTTTAACCTAAGTGTTTTATTTTCACAAGCTATGAGCAACATACCAGCTTTAATCTTTATGAGTAAGTTTTCTAGTGACTACCAAGCGATAGTCTACGGTACAAATGTAGCAGGAAATGGTTTAATCATAGCCTCATTAGCCAACATCATAGCGATTAGGATGTTAAACTCTAAACAAGCTTACATAAACTACCATAAATATGCGATACCCTACTTTTTTATATCTTATATATCTGTTTTGTTATTGATTTATTAGATAGTAATGTTATAATCACGACAATAAAAATATGGGACTATTATGATTGATTTAAAACTATTACAAAAAGATTTTGAGGGGATGAGTGCTAAACTTATCCGTAAAGGTGTTGATTTAACTATCTTAGAGAAGTTAAAAGAGAAAAATGAGGAGTTGAAAGTTGCTAAAATAAACTTTGAAACACTTCAAGCACTTCAAAACTCTATGAGTAAAGAGTTTGGTGTTTATAAAAGAGAGGGTAAAGATATTGGTGAACTTAAAGCTAAAGTTGATGCCAATAAAGTGGAGATAGCTAAAGCACTTGATATTCAAAGAGTAAAAACAGAAGAGTTAGAATCTATGGCTATGACTATACCAAACTTACCTGATGATTCTGTTCCCGATGGTAAAGATGAAAATGATAATATCGAACTAAAAAAAGTTCTTACACCTAAAGAGTTTTCATACACTCCAAAAGAGCATTGGGAACTAGCAGAACAAAATGGTTGGATAGACTTTGAGCGTGGTGTAAAACTAGCTACAAGTAGATTCTCTGTTTCATTCGGGATGGGTGCTAGACTTGAAAGAGCATTAATCAACTTTATGTTAGATTTTAACAGAGAAAGAGGTTTTAATGAAGTTAGTGTTCCAGCACTTGTAAATCGTCAAGCATTAGAGGGTACTGGACAGCTTCCAAAGTTTGAAGATGATTTATATAAGATAGATGGTCAAGAACTATTTTTAATCCCAACTGCTGAAGTTCCTGTAACAAACCTTTACCAAGATGAGATTCTAAGTGGTGATGAGTTACCTAAAAAGATGACAGCTTATACATCTTGTTTTAGAAAAGAGGCAGGAGCAGCTGGTCGTGATACAAGAGGGATGATTCGCCAACACCAATTTCATAAAGTTGAACTTGTAGCTATCTCTAAACCAGAAGAAAGTGAAGCTATATTTGACGAGATGGTATCTTGTGCTTCAGATATATTAACAGCACTAGAGTTACCACATAGAATCGTAAACTTATGTACGGGAGATTTAGGTTTCTCTGCTGCTCATACAACAGATATAGAGGTATGGCTTCCAGGTCAAGACCAATATAGAGAGATAAGTTCTATCTCTAACACAAGAGAGTTCCAAGCAAGAAGAGCGAAGATTCGTTATAAAGATGGTAAGAAAAATGTTATGGTTCATACTCTTAATGGTTCATCACTAGCAGTTGGTCGTACACTTGTTGCAATTATGGAAAACTACCAAAATGAAGATGGTTCTATAGATATTCCTACTGTTTTAAAACCTTATTTAGGAATCAACTAAATTTTAAATTTAACTAAGATACTCTAAAAGTATCTTAGTTATCTCATTTTCAAAACCTAAATTAACTAAACTCATTAAAGATTAATTAAATCGTCAAAAATTCACACATCAAATATAAAAAATATAAAAAAATTACCTTAAAGTTACATTATTTAATTCTTTTGTCGATATAATATTTATACAAGTAGTTAGAAGAGGTTTTATGATTAGGTTTATCATATTTTATATTTTAAATATAGTCGCTCTTTTTTATATATTTAGTTATCAGAAAGTTTTTGATTTACAGCTATTTTATACAAGTTTTATGAACCCTATAGTTACATACTTCATAAATATGATTGGGATAGATGCTTTATCTGTAGGGTTAAATATTTTGTTGCCATCTGCTACACTTAAAGTTATTTTTGGGTGTAATGGGCTAGAGGCTATTTTAATCTTTGTGGCTGCTATGTTAGCTTTTAAATCAAACTTAAAACTTAAAGTCAAGTACCTATTAGAGGGTGTTTTACTTATAGCTACTATAAATATATTTCGTTTAGTTATTTTAGCTTATATTATTGAATACCATAGCTATTATTTTAGTTTTATGCACGATTATGTGACACAAGATATGATGATATTTTTGGCGATAATGATTTTTTTAATCTTTACACAAAAAATGAAAACAGAGATAAAGGGATAGTATGAATTTTTTTACTGCTAAATCAAAAACACCTATGGAACTTACTCTATCATTTATATTTGTGCTTTTTTTTACATATTTGGCATATAACTTTTTCATCTCTTACTATTATGAATTTATACTTTTTATATCATCATTTTTTATAAGTCATATCTTTGATATGAAACTACTAAATGGGTATAGTTATCTTGATGGTATAAACCTAGTATCTCTATCAACTTTACAAAATATATCTACTCACGAGATAAGTAGAGTTAGTATAGAGTTTACTCAACTAGATATAGATAAGATTTTTACTATCTTTACTAAAACGCCTATTATACTGACTTTTATCTTACTTTTTTCAAGAGGTCTAAAAACTGCTCTCTTAGCATCTTTTTTTATGATTTTTATCCACACTATAACTACTATGCTACTTATGAGTGACATTATGTTTTTCACATCACTTACAAGTTTAAAACTGATAAACTACTTTCAAATGTTTGGTATATCTCAAACTATTGTAGATTCTATATCTTTTATAACACTACTTTTTAAAGCATATATGCCAACATTTGTACCGTTGATAGTAGCTTATGGTTTATGGGAAATAGAATCTCATAGTTTTAAGATTAAAAGTATAGAAACAAAAAAAGAAACAAAAGTTTTTTTCTTTAGTGAATATCATAAAGAGTTAATATGAAAAGATATATTTTATTTTTCACACTATTTTTTATAACTACCTCTTTAAATGCTAGTTTAGTTGCCTACTATGATTTTGAACATAACATTGATGATTCTACTTCAAATAGTTATAATTTAGATGTTAGTGGTGGTAGTGAAGCATATAGTTCAACAGCTATAAGAGGTTCAACTAGCTATAGTTTTAATGGTAATGATAACTACTTAGAATTAGCAAGTCAAGGAAGTTTTACAAATAGTGATACTGGAACTATCTCATTTTGGTTAAAAACATCATCAAATAGTGATATGTCATTTTTTAGAATGGATACTAATGAAAATATAGAGTTATTAACAGACAATGATACATTAACTGCTTTTTATGATGCTGGTAATTTTGCTATTAATACAAAAGATGAAAAAGATAATCCGGGTATATATAATGATAGTTGGCATATGGTTACAGAAACTTTTAACAACACAAGTGGTAGCGAAAAGATGTATATAGATGGTATTTTAGTTTCACCTTTAGATACAGATCAAGATAATAAATTTGGTTTAGGTAGTGATCTTTATGTTGGTGGTGAAAGTGGTTCATCTGGATACTATGGTTATGGTGGTAGTAGTGGAACACAATATGATGGTCTTATGGATGACCTTCGTATATATAACAACGAACTAAATGCTACAGAAGTTTATGATCTGTTTAATCCACCTACAACAAAAAATGGCATTGCTGTTCCTATCTCTCCTAAAGCATATATCTTTTTAACTTTGTTACTATTAATTATAGGTATAAAACAAACAAAATCTTAATCTAAATTTAGCTAGAATCTAAAATAGTTTTATATTTTAGGGAGTCCAATGGCTGAGAATGAAGATGATATAGTTATTATTGCTGAGGATGATGTAGCAGAGTTTGAGGGTAATGAAGAGAGTGAAAATAACTATGTAAACGAAGATGATGAAGATGCAAAAAAGAAAAAAATAATCATCTTTGGTGGTATAGCTATAGCATTGGTTTTACTCATACTCATAGCTGTACTTGCTTACATAAAATTTTCTCCAAAAAAAACTAAAGTAGCACCACTTACAAAAATAGAAAAAAAACTTCAAGAAAATAAAAAACCACCTATTGAAGCTAGTAAATTAGAAAATATGATAGCAAAAGCAAACTATCTATACACAAGTGGCTCAAAAGATAAAGCACTATCTTTATATGAACAGATTGCTGTTTACAGTGAAGCGATTTCAGTTTATAACCTAGGTGTAGCACAAATAAAAAATCAACAATTTAAACTTGCACTAAAAACATTTCAAAAAGCTATACTAAATGATGAAAAAAGGTGTGTTAGTGCGATAAATGCAGCAGTATGTTGTTTACATTTAAAGCAAGAAGATAGTTTTCATTACTATATTGATTTAGCATATGCCTATTTACCAAATGAACGGAATTCACCTTTATACTCTTACTATTATACTCTCATAAACTACTATAACAACAACTATCTTGAAGCACTAAGTGCCTTAAAAAATCCAACTACAAAAGAGTATCCTGAAACACAAAAATATTTAACTGCTAAAATAGATGCTTTATTTGGAAATAATTATGATGCTCTTGAAGCTATGGAAAAAGATTATAAGAAAAAAGATGCTTTCAATATCGCTTTACTATATGCCAAAATTGGTGATATTACTCTTGCCCAAAAATATTTTCAAGATGCAATTTTACAAAATATTGAACCTGTAAAATCTCAACTTGCATTAGGTCTTGTAAATTTAAAAGCTGGTCAAGTGGCTACTGGCGCGAAACTAATCGGAACAATTACAGATATGTTTCCAGAAGAGGTTTATGAACCATACCCTCTATTAGTCACACTTAAAGATTCTATTTTTGTTTCTGATTCAGCACAAAAAAATTATCGTGATAGAATTGTACCTAGTAAATCATTTAATTATCAAAAAATATTTTATTTTTCACCATATAAAATTTTTAATGCTAACAACACTATTAGCTATATAAGAAAAGGAAATGCAAATATTTTCATAGATGAAATTGCTGATGCAAAAGATTATTTAAGAAAAGGAATCTCCTCATCTAGTGTAAATCAAGGTATAGTAAAAGCTATAAAGAAAGCTCTCTCTTTTAAAATTAGAGAAGCAAATAAAGAGTTACTTAGTTTAGTTAAAATACAACCTAAACACTCTATACTTCATTACAATATAGGCTTAACATTTGCACAAATGGGTGATATGCCAAATGCTTATAAACACTTTATAAGATCGTATCATTTAGACGCAAAAAACTATCTATCTGGTATATATGCAATTATGACTGGACAACTTATAAATAAAAATACAAAAAAATTAAAATCTATAATCTCAAATGCTATATCTGATGAAAATGAAAATGAAAGAATTGATTTTCTTAAAACTATACTTGCCATAAGTACAAATAACTTCTTAGGTGCTGTAAACTGGATTGATAATAATTATAAAGAGAAACCTCTATATTTGGCTATGGAAGTTATAATATCATTAAATTTAAGCAGATATGATTTAGCTAAGGAATCTGTAAATAGACTTATAAAGATATTACCAAATGATATACTACCTCACTTAATGTATATTGATGCGGCATTTTATGATTTAGAAACAAAAGAGTATGCTAAAGAGGTAACAAAATATTTAAGAGTTCAAAAATTTCATTATAATGATCTATATTTTGGACCTTATATAACTCGTTACTTATATATACAACAAAACCTAATCACTGGTAGATTATTTTACCTAAGAGAACAGATTAAAGCTGTATTGGAAACTACAACAGAAGATAAAAGGGAATTAACCAGTTCATTAGCTCTAGCTTCATTATATGATAAAGCATTTGAAGAATCGTATACACTATATAATCATCTCATAGATAATTTAAGGGTTAGAGATGCAAATACACTATTTTTAGGAGCTGTTGCTTCTACGGCTGCCCAGCATCACGAAAATGCGATTGCCTTACTAGAGTTATCTAAAATGAAAGATCCAAGATTTTTAGAGAGTAGATATGCTTTAGGTTTACTATATCTTCAAATTCAAAATAACAAAGGAGCTGTTATACAGCTTGGTTTAGTTGGTGACAATGGATTTATATCTGAGTATTTTAACTTTAAAATTGATTTAGGTAAGCTACTATTTGAAAAACAAAATAGTTATAAATATGAATGATTTGAATTGGGAATTATTGATATAAAGTAAAAAGAATAAGAGAGGATAAATCCTCTCTTATCTTAAAGAGTAAATTGCTTTAGATACTAAACTTTAGTATCTAAACTCTCATCAGCCATTTTAGCATCTTGTTTTAACTCTTCTTCTATATCATTGTGTACTTCAGATACTTTAGATTCCATACCATTCTCTTTTTCAAAGTTAATGATAATATCTCTAACTTCATCACCAGTAATGTTCTCTTTTTTATAAAGAAGTTTTACCATATCTTCAATAGCACCACGATAATCTTCTAAAGAAGCTAACACTTCTTTATAATGCTCATCTAAAGATGATTTTATAAACTCATCCATATTTTCAGCCATCTTATCACTATACTCACGGCTAACTTGTTGTCCACCACCTAAGAATGATTGACGACTTTTTTCTAGTACCATAAGACCTGCTACATCACTCATACCATATGTTTGAACCATAGATTTAATGATGTCAGTTGCTCTTTCAAGGTCATTACCAGCACCAGTAGAGATCTCACCTATAAATACCTCTTCAGCAGCTCTACCACCTAGAAGAACATCTACCTCTGCCCACAATTCATGTTGTTGCATCATAAATTTGTTCTCTTCTGGTTTGTTTAAAGTATAACCTAATGCTGCTAAACCACGAGGAACTATAGAAACTTTAGAAACTTTTTTCGCACCCTCTGTAATCTCAGCTAAAAGAGCATGACCACTCTCATGGTAAGCTACAATTTTTTTCTCTTTAGGGTTGATTCTACGAGATTTTTTAGCAAGTCCAGCTATAGCTCTCTCAACAGATTCATATAAATCTTTTTGCTTAACAGTTTTTTGAGATTTTCTACCAGCTAAAAGCGCAGCTTCATTGATGATATTTGCTAAATCAGCACCAGCTAATCCAGCTGTTAAACGAGCAATCTCTTCAATCTCTACATCATCATCCATCTTAACAGTTTTCATATGAACTTTAAGAATCTTTATACGACCCTCAAAATCTGGTTTATCTACAAGAACTTGTCTATCAAAACGACCGGGACGAAGAAGAGCAGCATCTAAAACTTCAGGTCTATTTGTAGCAGCTAAGATAATAACAGGAGTATCCGTCCCAAAACCATCCATCTCAGCAAGTAGTTGATTTAGAGTTTGTTCCCTCTCATCATTTCCACCCATCATACCACCAGCAGCACGACTTTTACCAATAGCATCAATCTCATCTATAAAGATAATACTAGGAGCATCTTTTTTTGCTTGCTCAAAAAGATCTCTAACACGAGCAGCACCGACACCAACAAACATCTCAATAAAACTAGAACCACTTACAGAGAAGAATGGAACATCAGCTTCACCAGCAACAGCTTTAGCTAAAAGAGTTTTACCAGTACCGGGAGACCCAACAAGTAAAACACCTTTAGGAATCTTAGCACCAATCTCAACATAACGAGCAGGATATTTCAAGAAATCTACAATCTCCTGAACCTCCTCTTTAGCCTCTTCTACACCAGCAACATCATCAAATTTTGTATTTGGTTTTTCAGAATTAACCATTTTTTTAGAGTTACCCATACCAAGGATACCACCATTACCCATAGACTTTTGCATACGACCAGCAAAAAACATCCAGATTCCCATGATAATTAGAAATGGAAACATCCAACCAAACATATCAGTAAACCAGTTTGTTTCACTAAAACCTTCATAATCTATCTTGTTTTTATCAAGAGATTCGATTAAACTACTATCACCTCTTACAATTCTAGTAGTATATACTGTTCTTCCATCTGTTGAGATAGCTTTTATAAATGTTTGACCAATCTCAACTTTTTGAACAGATTTAGAATCAACTAACTCTTTCATTTCTGAATAACTAACTTGCTGAGTTTTTTTTGCAGTTTGCATAGAACCGTTTAATGAAGCATTATCACCAATAAGGGTTTTAAATACTAAAATAATTACAATCGAAAAAATCGCAAAAGTTACTAAAGGATTTTTATTGAAAAAATTGTTCTCATCATTATTATTTTGATTATTTGACATCTCTATTTATCTAACCTTTTTTTTAAAATCAGTGTAATCCATTCATCTTCAGTTATACGTTCTATAATTTCACAATCTTTATAAAAGTTCATAACTTTATTTTCATATTTATCTAAAATACCAGAGATGATTAAAATAGCATCATCTTCCATAGCCTCTTTTAAATCTTTAGCTATAAAAGTTAAAACATCCGCTACAATATTTGCTACAACAATATTATATTTTTTGTCTATTAATGAACAAGAACCTTCCCAGATATTTGAGTAGTTTATATTGTTTAACTTTGCATTTTCTATACTGTTTTCAACAGATACAACATCTGTATCACAAGCATCAACAACAGCACCAAGTTTAACAGCAGCCATAGCTAAGATACCACTACCACACCCTACATCTATAAGGGTATCATCTTTTTTAACATATTTACTAATCGCTCTTAATGCCGATGCAGTAGTTGGATGATGCCCCGTTCCAAATGCTAGTGCAGGATCAATCATAATGTTAATTAAGTCTGGATTTGGTTCATCCCAAGTTGGATGAATATGGAACTTATCTATTTGCAATGGCTTGATACTTTTTTGATATATATCAACCCAATCGCTATTTTTAAGCTTAGTTTGAGCACATTCAAGGTCAATAGATTCACCCAATGCCTTTTGAAGTGCCTCAGAGAATTGCTCCAGTCCCCAAATAATAGTATCTAGTTCATCTTCACTTCTCACAATAAACCCATCATCAGTCTCTTCAAAACCAACAGGTAAAGTATCTGCTAAAAAGTCTGAAAATAGTGATGAGTGAGATGAAACTTTAACTACTAATTCGTAGTAGTATTCCTGCATTAGTCAGCAACACCCATTACAGCACCAAGTTTCTCTTTAAGAATTTGAGGAGTAAAAGGTTTAACTATGTAGTTATTAACACCAGCTTTAAGTGCTGTAATAACCTCAGTTTTACCACCCTCAGTTGTAACCATAATAATAGGTGTATCTTTAAAACGTTCATCAGCACGAACTTTTTGAACTAACTCAAGACCATTCATTTCAGGCATATTCCAGTCAGTGATAAGCATATCAATATCTGAATTAGCATCCATTTGAGCCCAACCCTCAACACCATCAGCACCCTCAAGTATATCTTTATAACCAAGACGAGCCAAAGTATTTTTTATAATACGACGCATTGTAGAACTATCATCAACAACAAGTAATTTCAATTGAAATCCTTTATTTAATATTTTTAATAAATTTAATACCCATATAGTAGCAAAAATTTGTTTGTTTTTCCATTAATCTATAAGTTTAAACATCTTTGGTAGGTCAAGTGTTCCCTCATAGTATGCTTTTCCTATAATTACACCATCAACCTCTTTAGTTGCAACTAAAGCTTCTATATCAGATTCATCTTTCACACCACCACTAGCAATGGTACTAACACCACTTGCTCTTGCTATATCTAAAGTAAACTCAACATTCACACCACTAAGTGTTCCATCTTTACCCACATCAGTACATATGATAGCTTCAACACCAGCATTAGCAAACTCTTTTGCTAAATCGGTAGCTTTCATCTCACTAACTTCACCCCAACCCTCAACTGCTACAAAACCATCTATTGCATCTATCCCAACTGCAATAGGGTATTTACTAGCCATATCTTTTACAAATTGTGGGTTTTTAACAGCGATAGATCCAAGTATGATTCTATCAATCCCGATAGCCAACATCTTTTTGATAGTCTCTTCATCTCTGATTCCACCACCAAGTTCAAGCTTAACATCACAATTTTCACGAATCTTAACAATCTGTTCTAAGTTTTTAGGCTCACCAGCAAAAGCACCATTTAGATCAACTAAATGAACCCACTCAGCACCCATCTCTTCAAACTTTTTAACTAAACTCCAAGGCTCATCAGAGTAAATCTTAGCACTATCCATCAAACCTTTAGTAAGACGAACAGCCTTTCCATCTTTTAAATCAATCGCAGGGTATAAAGTCATTTTTTTCCTTTTTTTTAGTTTAATATATTAAATAGATATAGCTTGAATTAAGCTAAAAATATAATCTTTAAATATTACAGTGATTATTGTAGCAACAATCAACCACTGTAACCTATCAAATTTAGAATCTACTTTTTCAATTTTAGCTTCTAGTTTTGATATATCTTTTTTTATATCAATTTTAAACTCTTTCATATCAACTTTTATAACAGATATATCCTCTTTAAGCTCTATCCTTAAATCTGATATATTTTGCTTAAACTCTCTCTTTAATTCACTAGAATCCTGCTTAAGTTCTACTCTTAAATCAGATATATTTTGCTTTAGATCAACTTTTAAATCTGTTATATCTTGCTTTAAGTCTGTCTTTAAACCAGTTATATCAGATTTAACCTCCTCTCTCGTTGCCATATGTTGAGCATTATGAAGCATAAGTTTTATTAAATCAGATTGAGTTAGCTTATCATCTGAAATATCTTTATCTAAATTATCCATTTAATATCTCCATATTTAATCTTTACAAATTAATAAAATTTTCCAATATTTTCAAACCATTATCATGGCTTTTTTCTGGATGGGGTTGGATTCCGAACACATTGTTGTGTGCTACTGCTGATGTAAACTTATAGCCGTAGTAACTTTGACCTATTATATCTTCACTATTTGTACAGTTTACATGGTAAGTATGCACAAAATAAAGATAATATTCATCATCTAAGTTCTCAAAAAGTGAGTGTTTTTTTGTAAACATACGATTCCAACCCATATGTGGAACTTTTAGTGGTTCACTAAATTTTGTAGTATCAAAAGGTGTAACACTCCCTTTTATGATTCCTAAACCCTCATTTTTTCCAAACTCTTCACTACTTTCAAAAAGTAGTTGCATACCTAAACAGATTCCAAGCATAGGTTTTCCACTCTTGGCATACTCTCTAAGTGGCTCTATCATATCTCTCTCTTTTAGATGTTCCATAGCATCACCAAAAGCACCAACACCGGGTAAGATTAGTTTATCGTACTCTTTGAATCTACTAGGGTCACTTACAACTACTGTCTCTTTTCCTAACTTAGCAAACGCATTTTTAACACTTGCTAAATTTCCCATATTATAATCAACTATTGCTATCATTCGTTATTTTTCACTTTTGTAAATTTTATATAAACTGCTAAACTAAATATCAAGATAGATACACTACCAACGATAAGTGTCGCAGATATTAACTTTTCAGGATCTGTAATTGCAAACTTAAACACCAACATCAATGCCTCTATCGATAAAGCGATAATGATAGAACCCAAAAACTTAACCATCGTTTTATTTGGTCCAGATATATCATGCTCTTTATGTTGCCCTAGTATCTCCTCCTCTATAAGTGTCTTAGAGAGATCAAATATCGCCAAGGATAGGGTTAATAAAATCGTTGCTTTAAACATATCGTTAATCACTAAAGATGATAGTATTATATCATTTTCAAAAAAACTTTTTATAGCATGTGTAAAAAGGAGTAAAGCAACTGCTACAAGAGCAAAAGCAAATAAAGCATAAGTTAATTTAAAAAAGTTAGAAAAAAACTCCTCAGAACTGTTTTGATGAGATATTTTTATAACATCATCTATAGGCATATCTAAACAAGCGATATATTGAAGTTTGTCGTTTTCATCAAAAATCGGTTGAGATGCAGTAATGGTTAATTCACCAGTTATCAAAGATGGATAAGGGTCAGTGATACTACATCTTCCCTCACGAACAGCACGATAGTAGTAGGCACGATCAGCTCTAATCTTACCTGCATCATCATCTATCTGCTCACCTTCTGTAAATGTTGGTGTTACTTGAACACCCCTTGTATCAAGAAGATAAACCCCTTCACAACTCTCTAAATCAGCTTTTATTTTTAAAAGACGAGGCATTATCATATCTACTGATAGAGATGGTAATCTATTTGGAATATTTTTAGAAAAAAGATAACAAAAATATGCCCTAGCCTTAGTACGACCCTCAGAAAAATGTTGTATATCTGATGCAACCATTAAAACCCCTTTTTTTAAGTAATTATATCTAAATATACTATTAATTTTACCCTGAAATTACCATGGCTAGATTTAGGATGGCTATATCTGCTATAATTATGTAAGAAATCTAATATAAGGATTAACCAAACTATGGGATTCAAACTATTTTTACTACTTGAAAAATTTTTAATGGCACTTCCAAAAAAACAACGAAAAAACTTTTTTTCAGCCTTGGCTACACTTGCATATAAGGTATCTAAAAAATATCGCCGTATCGCTCACATAAATCTTGATTATGCTTTTGATAATAAGATGAGTTATGAGGAGAAAGATGAGATAACAAAGTATAGTTTTAAAAATCTTTCTTATAATTTTTTACACCTTATGGAGCTTCGCCATATGAGTATAGATGAGTTAAAAGATAAAATAACTATACAAAATATAGAAGCTGTAGATAGAGTTCATAAAGAGGGTCGTGCTGTTATATATGTTACAACTCATTACTGCTCTTGGGAGTTAGGTGGTGCTTCTATCGGTGCTTTCATCGAACCTCTTGCTGCTGTTTATAAAAAACTAAAAAACAGTGCTTATGAGGAGTGGCTACTAGATGCTAGGGCTAGTTTTGGAAATACAAACCTAGAAAAATCAAATGTTGTAAAACCACTTATAAAGTTAATCAAAACAAAAAAAGCTAGTGGGTTACTTATAGATACAAACATAAATAAAAGAGAGGGTGTCGAAGTTGAATTTATGGGTAAACCTATACGACAAACATCAACACCAGCCTACTTAGCTAGAAAGTTTAATGCAGCCATCATACCTGTAACCATAAGAACAGATGATGAAGAGAACTATACTCTTATGTTATTTGATGAGATTAAAGTTAAAAAAACAGAAGATCAAGAGGCTGACATACTAAAAGCTACTCAACTCCAAGCTGATTGGCTAACTAAGATTATCACCGATGAACCAAAGTTTTGGTTTTGGTTACACCGTAGATGGAAAAGTGATAATCCAGAGATTTATAAAAAGTAAATTTATAAGTAAGTTTTACACTCTCTAGTTCTAGCTTCAAACAGTTTTAAAATCGTTAAGAAAAAAGCTGTTATTGCTGGTCCTAGAATCATACCCCAAAAACCAAAAGTAGATAACCCTGCGATGATAGCGAAGAAGATAAGAAGCTCATCCATTTTAGTATCATCATCTTTTAAAAGTCTTGCATTTATATCTTTTATAATCAATGGTTTTATAAATGTATCTGCAATGATAGAGATAACCACAACAGAGTAAACGGCTATAAATATAGCATTATTTGAATCACCTATAGCAAATTCATATGCCATAAATGGTAACCACATAATGATACCACCAAGAACTGGAATCAAAGAAGCAAACCCGTACATAATCCCAAACAAAAGACCATTATAACCCATAAAAGAGATAGCGACTCCAAAAAGAATCCCCTCAAACATAGCTGTTACAAGTATAGAATAAAAAACAACACTCATAACAGATGACAACTCTTTAGCCATCATAGTTGTTTCATCTACTGATATTTGAATCACTTTTTTTAGATACTCAACAATAGTTGAACCGTTATATTGAGCAAAGAAATAAAACACTATCACTAAAAAAGCATTTTTCACAAAACCTGCACTAAAAGCACCTATTTTACCTGTCAAACTTAAAGCTAATGCTGTGATATTGTTTAGATTAATATCAGCACCTATATCTTTTGTATATGAAATTAAGAAGCTTAAATACTCTGGTGGTGTCGCTATAAGATGACGAATATATAGTTGAACTTTCATAATTATTTCTTGATCTATAGAGTGTAAATATATACTTAATGTTGTTAAAAAATAACCAAGTGGTGCAAAAAATAGTATCGCTAAAAGTAAACTAGATATAAAAGCTGATAAAAGTTTTGATTTAAAATACCTCTCTAACAAATTTTGAATATTTGATGTAGAAACTGCTAAAAGTGAGGCTATCATTATACTCATAATAAAAGGGGTATAAAGAAGATACATCCAGTAAAGGGAAGTAGCAAAAAGAACTGCTATAAAATATTGTGGTTTCATTAAAAAATTGTTTCCTCTTCTTGTGGTAGTTCTATACCTAAAATATCATATGTTGAACGGGTAGCTTTTCTACCCTTTGCTGTTCGCTCCAAGTAACCATTTGCCAAAAGATAAGGTTCAAGTACATCCTCAACAGTACCCTCATCTTCACTTAAAGCTGCTGCTATCGTACTAAGTCCCATCGCTCTACCTTTTGCAGATACCAAAAGGTTTAACAACCTTATATCCATCTCATCAAAACCATGAGAGTTGATTCCCAACTCATTTAAAGCATACTGAGTTCTACTATGTTTTATATCTTTTTCATCAACAACATCAGCAAAATCTCTAACACGACGAAGTAATCTAAGTGCGATTCTAGGTGTTCCCCTACTTCTTTGTGCTATCTCAAATGAAGCCTCTTTAACTATCTCTTTATTTAGTTTATTTGATGCTTGTGTTATAATCTTTGCTAACTCATTTGAGTTATAAAACTGCATCCTAAAACTCATACCGAACCTATCTCTAAGTGGGTTAGATAACATCCCTGCTCTTGTTGTAGCACCTATCAATGTAAATCGAGGTAGATCTATCTTTACTGTTTGAGCAGCTGGTCCACTACCTATAATGATGTCGATTCTAAAATCTTCCATAGATGAGTATAAAATCTCTTCAACTGCTGGTGACAACCTATGAATCTCATCTATAAAAAGTATATCACCCTCTTCTAAGTTTGTTAAAATCGCAGCTAAATCACCACTTTTTTCTATCATAGGTGCTGCTGTTACTTTTATGTTTGTGTTCATCTCATTTGCTATTATAAGTGCTAATGTTGTTTTACCAAGCCCCGGAGGTCCAAAAAAAAGTACATGATCTAATGCTTCATCCCTTTTTTTACTAGCTTCTATAAATACACCAAGATTTTTTTTAATCTGTTCTTGTCCGATATACTCACTCCAAGCATCTGGACGGAGAGTAACTTCTGTACTCTCCTCATCAGCATTGAACTTCTCTATCTCTACTATTCTATCCATCATCTTTTATATCTTAGTATGTGTGAATTTCTTGAGGAAACTCTTTTGATTGAACTTCATCACTATAATTTTTTACAGCATCTCTCACTAAAGTAGCACCATCCATATATTTTTTAACAAACTTAGGTGTAAACTCCTCAAAAAGACCCAACATATCTGAAAATACCAAAACTTGACCATCAACATCTTTACCAGCACCGATTCCTATAACAGGAATCTCAACCGATTTTGCTATCTCTTGTGCAACATTGGCTTTTACACCCTCTATCACCATACAGAAAGCACCAGCTTCCTCAACTGCTCGTGCATCCTCTATCAGTTGTAAAGTCTCCTCATCTGTCTTACCTTTCACCTTATAACCACCATCACCACGAACAGACTGAGGTAAAAGTCCTATATGCCCACAAACAGCTACACCATTATCTGTTAGATGTTTAATAATATTTGCTTTATCTGCTCCACCCTCTATCTTTACACAATCAGCCCTAGTTTGTTGAAAAACTTTTATGGCATTTTTAAGTGCTTCTTTTTTATTTATGTAAGTACCAAAAGGCATATCACAAATGATAAAACTATTTTTAGCACCATTACAAACTGCATTGGTATGATAAATCATCTGATCTAGTGTAGCACTAAGTGTATCACTCTTCCCTGCAAAACTCATATTTAAGCTATCTCCAACAAGAATCATATCACAATGATCCTCTAGTAGTTTAGCAAATAGTGCATCATATGCCGTAATCATAACTAATGATTTAACACCTTTAGATTTTTTTATACTATTAATCGTTATCTTTTTATTCATTTTAAAACTCTTTTTTATTTAGTAAAAAGAATTTTAACTAAAAAGTGATACAATTACATTAAATAGGAGAATTATTTTATGGGTATTAGAAGTCATATAGAAGAAAACTATGATTTTGATATTGTTGATGAGTTTTTAGATCATTTTAATCTAATGACAGAAAATATGGAAACTATAGTTATCAATATATCTAATGAAGAATTGAGAGAGAGAAGTATAGATGAACTATTTCGTATAATTCATAACATAAAATCAGCTTCTGCTTACTTAGAGATAGTTTCTATGAATAGGTTAGCTAGTTTAGTTGAAGAAGCATTAGAAGATTTAAGGAATCTACATAAACCAGTTTCTAAAGAAGCTATAGATTGGCTTATCAAAATTAGTGATATGTTTGCTGTTTGGAATGATGATTTTAAACAAGATAACGAACTCTCAAAAATAACTTATACTCTCCTCAAATTACCAGATATGGAAGAATTATTTTAATGAAAAATTTAGTAGCATTTATAACATCTGGATACCCAGAAAAATCGTTTAGTATCGACTTAGCTTTAGCTTTAGGTGAAAATGGTGTAGATACACTTGAACTTGGTGTTCCATTTTCAGACCCTGTAGCTGATGGTCCACTTATAGAAAAAGCAAACCATAAAGCTTTAGAATTAGGTTTTAAATTTCAGCATCTTTTAGATATATCTAAAGAGGTAGCACCAAAAGTAGATACTTTATGGATGGGTTACTTTAACAGTTTTTATCAACAAAACTTAGATAAACTGATTCCATTAGCAAGTGAGATAGGTGTAAATGGTTTAATCATCCCAGATTTACCACACGAAGAAGCTTTAACATATAGTAAACTTTTTGAATCAAACAATGTAGCAAACATAAGCTTTGTAGCACCAACAGATTCAGAAGCTAGAATCAAAGAGGTGGTAAGTGATGCTCAAAAGTTTATATATATGGTAGCTTATACTGGAATCACTGGTTCAGGGAAAGCTGAAGATCTACAACCATTTTTAGATTCTATAAAAAAACATACACAAACACCAGTTTATGTAGGTTTTGGGGTAAATGCTAAAACTGCTAAAGATAAAGTGGTTGGTGCTGATGGTGTGATTGTAGGTAGTGCTTTTATAGATATACTTCTACAAGATACTAAAAACTACACTCAAAAGATAAAAGAGTGTTCAGAGTTAGCTAAAATCATTAAAAATGAGATAAACTAAGATCTCTTAATTGCATAATTTATAGATAAAGCAAAGGGGATAGCAAAAAATGCTAGAACTGATGCTATCGTATATGTTATATCAAGACCTACTTTATCACCAAAGAATCCCATCGCTAAAACAACGATAGAACTTATACTAAAATTTATACTCATATAAACACTATTTATAAAAGTTGGCATTTTTGTATCTATCTCATGGATTATAGAAAGCATCACAGGTCCATTTGCAAACATAAAGATACCTAAGAATGCTAAAAGAGTAAACATAACATATATGTTACTACTCCATATAAAAAGGCTCATAGTTATAGCAGCACCACTAGACATAATCACTAAAGTTTTTTGTCGCCCTATTTTATCTGATATATTTCCAGATAAAAATGTACCTATCACACCAAAAAATTGTAAAACTGATAAAGCTATACTAGCATACCAAATCGAAAAACCATTTTGAGTTAGATAAACTGCTAAGTAAAGGGTAGTAGCCATCTTCATAGCTGATTGGAAAAACATAAAACCACCCATAACACTAAAAAGAGGTAAGAATCGTTTTACCTCTTTCATAGCATCACCTTTTTCACTCTTTTTTGTAAATTTATTTTGTGTAAATTTAAAATCTTTCAATCTATAATAAAGTATCAAAGATGCAACAAAACCAAAAGGCATAAGTCTCCAAGTACCTTCTAAACCCCATAAAGAGACAGCACCCGTGATAAGTAAAGGCCCAACAGTTCTAGCTAGTTCACCACCAACCATATAGTAACTCATACCTCTACCAATATTACCACCAGATGATGCTTTAATAATCCCAGGTGATGGTATATGAAAAAGGGTTGAACTTATACCAGAAGTGATAAGTAAAACAACTAACAGAGCATAGGAATCAGCCCACCCTAATAGTGACATAGATAATGCCGTAAGAGCAGGAGATATTATCACAAAATATCGTGCATCAGTTCTCTCTGCCAATAAACCAAAAAATGGATTCAACAAAGATGGTAATTTTCTAGCTATATCTAAAAAAGCACTCATAACAAGTGTCATACCAAGTTTTTCTATAAGTAAAGGTAATATAGGGGCTAAAAAAGCAGAGTAAGTATCGTGTGCCAAATGGGCAAACGATATAGTTAAGACTTGGTTTTTTTGTTTTGTGTTATTCATTAAGAGATTATAACGAACATATGTTCAAAGTGTCAAGTTAAATAAAAAAAATTTAAAAAAACTCTACATTTCCATCATCTATAGAATCTAAATTTTCAGTAGAATCATCATACTCTATAAACATTATAATGGTATCTACATTGGAAAAGAATGAGTTATCTAAAAAGTGAGGGTTTTGTATATTGTTATCAAATATCTCTTTTCTCCATATAATTAAATCATTTACAAAAGCTTCTATTAAACCAGAGATATGTGACATTCTTTCTTTATCTTCAAACAATAATATACAGTTTTTATCTATATTAAAACCAAGCTTAATAATATAAGCACCAAGTTCTGCAAATAAAGGGTAGTTTCTAAGTATTTCACCATATCTTGCGATTTTTTGAGCAAGTTGTAAAAACAGTTCAGAAGAGGCATTACTATTTGTTACTGTAATTGCCAAACTATCTATATCTTGTTCTAAATCTTGAAGTTCATATAGATCATTATCTAGTACATATTCTATATAGTTTATATAATCATCAAGTTCTGTATCATCTACCTCATCTAAAGTTTCAGGAATCACCTCCTCCTTAAACTCAGATTTTATTTTTAAATAGTTGATGATAACACCCTTAAAGTTCTTATCTAAAATATAAGATATATCATTAAACAATTTATCATTAAAACTATATTTTTCAAAGATATAAGCTGTTATTGTATTTTTAAATAACACACAAATCATAAAAATATCTTCCAATGGCAGATACTTGTATTTAAAAAAATCTAACATCACAAAGATAGCAGGACAGTTACCAACTTCCATATCACCATCTATGACAGATATAAAATACTCAATTATTTTTATACCATAATGTTTTCTAAAAAATTCAATATCTATAGAGTAAGATTCTAATCTATCATGGATGGTTATATCATTAACCCATAGATGAGATATATTTTCTTTATTTTTTTTCAAATCATCTACTATATCTTTAGCTGAATTAAAATAAGTAGAATCTATTTTCTCTAAATCAATCAAATTCATATCTTCTATCTGTCTATAATGCTCTTCAACTATTTTACGATCACTTACAATTTGAGTTGTTTTATATAAAACTTTTTTAAACTGTTTTATATCTACTGGTTTTGTTAAAAATCCATCTACTCCTAGTTCTATAGCACTATGAAGATAAGATGGTTCATCAAATGCTGTTATTAAAATTATAGATTGTTCAAGATGAATATCTTTGATTTTTTTGCACATATCTAAACCATCAAGATTTGGCATTTTTATATCTGTTATAACAATATCATAATTTTTTTTTGTTTCATCGAAGTATGATTTATATTTACTATACCCATCATCTCCATCCACTGCGATATCTATATGATTAAAATAAGCTTGAAATAATTCAAGTGTCACATCTCTTAATGGTTTATCATCTTCAACATATAAAATATTTAAGCTTTTTGAATTTTCAAGTATGACATTGTTATCTATTTCCATAATCTCTCTTTTATATATCTATTTACTAAGTCTAACTCTTACAGATTGTTCATGAGCAGTTAGCCCCTCTGTATTTGCGATTAAGGCACACTCTTCACCTATCTCATTTATCGCTTTACTTGAAAACGAGATGATAGATGTTTTTTTCATAAAGTTTTCAACACCAAGTGGTGAGTAAAATTTAGCAGTTCCACCAGTTGGTAAAGTATGGTTTGGACCAGCTACATAATCCCCTATCGCTTCTGGTGTGTTGTGACCTAAGAAAATTGCACCAGCATGTTTTATAAGTGGAAGAAGTTCAAACGGTGAGTTTGTTGCTACCTCTAAATGTTCAGGTGCTATCTCATTCATAAGAGTTATAGCTTCATCCATAGTTTCCGTTACTATGATAGCCCCTCTCTCCTCTATAGATTTTCTAGCTATCTCTTGACGAGGAAGTTTTACTAACCAGTTCTCTATCTCAACTTTTACCTCATCAGCTAACTTTTGTGATGGAGTGATTAGAATCGAACTTGCCATCTCATCATGTTCAGCTTGTGAAAGTAAATCTATCGCTAGGTGGTTGGCATTAGCAGAATCATCAGCTAAAACACCTATCTCACTAGGTCCTGCTATCATATCTATATTCACATCACCAAAAACCATCTTTTTTGCAGTAGCTACAAAAATATTACCCGGCCCTGTTACAACATCTACTTTAGGAATCGTTTCAGTTCCATAAGCCATAGCAGCGATAGCAGAAGCACCACCAACTTTATAAACTTGTGTAACACCACATAGGTGACAAGCAGCTAAAAGTAAAGAGTTTGGATCATTTTCTGGTGTTGGAGTACAAACCACAATATTTTCAACACCAGCAACTTGAGCTGGAATTACATTCATAAGAAGTGAAGATGGATAAGCAGCTTTCCCTCCGGGTATATAAAGACCAGCAGAATCAACAGCAGTTACCCTTTGACCTAAAATAGTACCATTTGGTTCATCATCAAACCAAGATTTTGGTTTTTGTTTTTCGTGATAAACTTTGATTCTATCATATGCTAAATGTAAAGCAGATTTTAGTTTAGTATCTAGTTCATCATAAGCTTTACTCATAGATTCTACTGATATTTTTAAATCTTCATCCGATTTAGGTGTCCAGTTATCAAACTTAGATATATGTTGTTTTAGTGCTAAGTTTTTATCAGTTTTAATCTCATCAATAATCTTTCCAACGATAGAGCTAACATGAGCCATATCCATTTTTCCTCTTTGAAGTAGTTCATCAAATTGAGATGTAAAATCTTTAGAGTTAGTTGTAGTAAATATCATTTATAGTTTCCTTTTTATAATTATTTTTTATTTTTATCAAATTCTGTTTTTACGATTGATAAAGCATTTAAAAAGTTCTTTGCATCTATCGCACCGGGGATAGCCTTAAACATCGGTTTAGTGGTTGGATATAAAAACCAAATTGTTGGTGTACCAGGACTCCATAATTTTCTTGGAATATAATCATTTTCATCACTATAAGAGATTATAGATATAAAATCTCTATTTAATGCTTTTATAATTCTTTTATCACTTAATGCTGTCTTTTCTAAAATAACACAATACTTACAAGTGTGACGAGAAGATATAAACAGAACTGGTTTATTCTCTTTTTTAGCTTCAGCTATACCTGTTTTAAAATCTTTTGCCCAATGAATCTCTTGTGCAAATATCGATGTTGCTAACAATAAAATTGTTATTATCAGTTTTTTAACCATTTTTCTTAACCTTTTTTAAAATCTCTTTTGTGCATTCTAATGCAGTTTTATCTGTAACATCTACAACTATATCAGCTAAAGCCAAATACTCTGGTCTTCTCCTATTATATAATTTCTTAGCCTCTTCTAAATCATTTAAAAGTGGTCTTTTCTTTAGTTTTTTCTCAGCATTTGGATGCTCTTTTATCCTTTTTAAGATAGCCTCAAAAGGGGAATCTAAAAATACAACTGTTCCTATTTTTTTTAGATTTTCAACTTTATAAAAACCACCACCTGTAGAGATTAAAGTATTTTTTACACTTTTTTCTAACCATAATGATAAATCTTTTTCTAAAGTTCTAAAATATTTTTCTCCATCATCCTCAAAAATTTTCTTGATTTTTCGATTTTCCATACTCTCTATCAAATCATCAGTATCTATAGCAATATAGTTAGAGTTTTTAACAACTTCTCTAGCTACACTACCCTTACCTACACCCATAAAACCTATAAATATAATATTTTTCAAAAACATTCTCCTAATTTGTAAACATACTCATATCAAAGTCTGGCTTTGTTTTTTTTGTTTTTCTATATACCAATACTGGTGAAACCACATTATATTGTAAAACAACCATACTTATTATAAAAGATAAGGCTGATGGTTTTAACAAAACAGAAAAATAGAATGAAAAAACAAACCCAACTAAAGATACTATAAAAAGTATAAACTGTATCTTCGATAATCTTTTATCTATCATCTCATTCATAGTTGGTATACTCATATAACCCATAGCATTTAGATGAAACCAAACTAAAAAAGGGATGATTTTATAAAGCATCCCTATCATTATAGATAAGATAAAACCACCACCTAACAAGATAGCTACCATAACTATATATTCGTGCTTAAAATACTCATCAAAAATCCAAAGAAAAGAACCCAATGTTAAAAATATAGAGGCACTTCTCCAATACCAAACAGTAATATCACTTATGGGGCGACGACGGCGACCAAGCTTTATCCAAACTGTTGTCGCAAATGCCCAAAAGAAAAGAGCAATCCAAGCTTTACCTAAGATACTATAATCTTCAAAATAGATTGCACTAAAAAGCCAAATCATTAAACCTATAGAGATAAGAATAACAACTCTTTTTTTACAAAATTGTTTAAATTTTGGTGCTACATAAAACATTGGTAAAACTTGAAAAGTAACACCAATGATAAGAATCCCTGTAAAACCAAAGATACCCCAAACACTATGTATATTTGCTACTACATATCTATATTCAATGAGATCATTATCAACATAAGTATATAGTAAAAAAGCACCCATAAGTATAGTAAATATGGCAAAAACTAAACTTGTTGCCATAGCTTTAACAGTTGCATTGAAATTTTTTACAGTTGAGATTCCAAATGCTATAACTGATAAGATAAGTATAAAACCTACAAATAAAAATATAACAGCTAAACTATCTACAATTTGATTATCAAATTTCAAACCAAAAATCATAAAAATAGTACCAAAAGATAAAAGTAGATGTGAAATTTTAGCAACTAAACTAACTTTTGGAATCATAGCACCTGCTAAAACTGGTAACATTTGAGTTAATGAACCAACCATTATAAAGCCTAGAAAACCGATAGTTAAAGAGTGTGTAATCACTATAGAATCTATTGCATATCTGTTCATCAACATATCAGAATCACTAAAAAAGATTAAAAAACCAGCCAAAATAGCAAATAATGGTGCTGTTATATAAAATCTAACTGGTGCTGATATGGGAGGTGCTTGATCTATTGATAAACCATTAAGCTCCATAAAAAACTCCTCTGTATCTACTCAACAATAAATAATTCATCATTGATAATCTATTTTAGCTTTTATTGTAGCCATACTTTACACCTTTAAAATAATTTGTTTATTATATATAAATATAATTAATATAATTGGAATAATTTAGGTACAATTATAATCTTTATAACAAAAGGATATTAAATTGTTTCTTGAACATCTAAAAATAAAGATAATTTTTATATTACTTTTCATAGTTATCTCGACATTTTTATTTAACTATAATGCTAATAATTCAAATCGAGAGATTGAAGTAGAGTTAAGTAAATTTTCTAAAAAACTTCAAGTAAGTCTAAATGCTATTATAGAAGAGAATTTAGCAGAAGCAGAATCTACTAGAGATATTTTAAATGGTGAAGAGATTCTTATAGACACTCTATCTAGTGCTGTAGATGCAAACAAAAAAATGAAAATTAGACTTAGAAAAAAACTATATAAACATTTAGAACCACTATATCAAATCATAAAAGATGAAGGTGTTTCAAAATTTCAGTTTATTTTACCAGATGGTACTATCTACTTAAGGATGCAAAATCCTGAAAGTTTTGGAGATAAAGCACACGATTCTACCTTAGTCTTTGAAAATATAAACAAAAATGGGACACAACAAGAGGTATCTGGATTTGAAGAGGAAAACAACCTTTTAACTTATAGCTATATTTTTCCATTACACGATGATGAAGATCTCTATGTTGGTGCATATGAAATTTCATATTCTATAGGGTATATTCAAGATTTAATGTTAGATATAGACAACATAAAAACTAACTTTTTACCACCCCATACAAAATTTAAAAAAGATGGCTTTAAAGACAAAGCTGTAAAAATAGATGAAAAAATGAAAAATGGTAAAATTTTTACGGAGTATTTTCAAAATAGTTCAGACCTAGATATAGATGTTATCTCATTTTTACCTATCAAAAATATAGAAGAAAACACTATATATGGTTATTTAACATCTTACTCTAAAGGTAGATATATAAAAGAGATTATATCTAGGTGTGAAAATGAAAATATTTTATCATTTTCTGTTCTTTTAGTTATTTTAATTTTATTATACAAATTAACTCTTCATCAAGATAAAATAAAAAATGAAAGAGAGCGATTTCAACTAGCTATAGACAGTTCTAATGATGGTATTTGGGATTGGAATGTGGCACAAAACAAAACATATTTTTCCCCTAAATGGAAAGAGATTATCGGGTTTAATGAAGATGAATTAACAGATGATGTTTATGAATTAAAAGTAAGAATACATAATGATGATAAAGAGAAGTTTGAACAAGAGATAGATGCACTTTTAACTGCAAAAAAATCTATTTTTGAGTGTGAGTACAGAGTTCAACATAAAAATGGAAACTGGGTTTGGGTTCTAGGTAGAGCAAAAGCAAATTTCAACAAAAACAACAAAGTTTTAAGAGTGGTAGGTTTTCATAGTGATATAACACTTCAAAAAGAGTATCAAGCTCAACAAGCACAACTTATTCAAGAGCTTAAAGATGTAGCCACTTCTAAATCTGATTTTCTTGCAAATATGTCACATGAGATAAGAACACCAATGAATGCTATACTAGGATTTATTCAGATTCTGATTAAAGAGGAAAGCGATAAAGAGAAACTAAAGAAATTCAACATCATCAATCAATCTGGTAAATCTTTGCTTCGAATCATTAACGATATTTTAGATTTTTCTAAAATTGATAGTAATAAACTACTGATTGAAAACATACCTTATGATATAAAAGAAACATTTATACATGTTGTTGAACTTTTCAAAGCTAGAGCAACTGACAACTCTTTAAGATTATCATTAAATATCGACAACCATATTCCAAATAAGATACTTGGGGATCAAGTGAGAGTGGAACAAGTGTTGTCAAATCTATTGAGTAATGCTATTAAGTTTTCAAAGAAAGGTGGCATTATAACCATAAACCTAATCTACGATATGGACAACTCCTCTATAAAATGTGAAGTTATAGATAATGGTGTTGGTATATCTGAAAATAAAGTTGATGATATATTTAATGCCTTTACACAAGAGGATAGTAGCACAACAAGAAAGTTTGGTGGAACAGGTCTAGGGTTATCTATATCAAGAGCATTATGTGAACTTATGGGTGGAACGATTGGTGTTGAGAGTAAGTTAAATGTAGGAAGCACTTTTTACTTTACACTAAACATAATTGAAGTTGAAACAGATAATGAAGAAGCTAAATTGGAAGATGATTCTGATGCTAATCAAAACCTAAGTGGAAATATACTTATAGTTGAAGATAACAAAACAAATCAACTACTACTTAGTATGATTTTAGATGATTTTGTTTTAGACTATGTGATAGCTAATGATGGTGTAGAAGCGATTGAAAAACTAAAAAATGAAACATTTGACTTAATTTTAATGGATGAGAATATGCCAAATATGAATGGTATAGAAGCAACTAAAATTATAAGAGAGACTGATGGTATAAAAGATATACCAATCGTTGCAGTAACAGCAAATGCACTTGATGGTGATAGAGAAAGATTTATAAAAGCTGGTATGGATGACTATATATCAAAACCTATAGAGGTTTCAAAACTTGAACTAATTTTAAATAATTTTTTAATAAAGGGATAACTTAATGTTTATAAAAAGTTTTTTATTAATTCCACTACTATATGGTAATCTCTTTGCCGATAGTAGAAGTTTTAATCAAATCATACACGATAATCAGATAGATATAAAATCTAAATCTTTAAAAAGTTGGATAAGAACATTTAACTCTGAAGAGAAGATTAAAAAATATGGTTTTGAACTTTCTGCTACAGAAAGATTTATAATCTTAAAAGGTCTTAAAGATAGACAAAAACAATCTAAAAGAAGATACTCAAGGAGACTAAGATAATGAAATTATTTAAAATAATAGTGTTTACTTTAATTCTAAGTAGTTCACTTTATTCTGAAGATATAGAGAAAAATGATGTAGAAAACAGTGAAACAAATTGGAATTACTTTGGTGAATTTAAAACATATTTTGCATATCTACATGAACATAAAAAGAAAAATGATGAAAAAGATTTTTATGATCTTATGAATAGTAACTCTATGCAACTACATATAGATTATTTGAATGATAATTTTTATTTTTCTATGACCCCTTATGCTTATATATATTTTACAAAATCAGATAATGAATTGGTTGGGTCAAACTACACTACCCCTTTTAAATTTAAAGATTTCTTTTTTAGAAGTTTTTATATGAGTTACTCTATAGATAAACTTACTTTTGGTTTAGGTATCTTACCATTTAGTAACAGTTCACCTATGCAATACTCTAGTGATTACTATCAAGATGGTGAAGGAATCAGTACTGTTAGTGATTTAGATCCTCTTGCAGTTTTCATAAAGTATAGATTTAGTGATACAAATAAACTACTTGTTGGTGCTGGAATTTTAGATACAGGTAGCATACCAGGTGGTCAATATATAGATGAGCATAACATAGATGATAGCTGGGGAATCTTTGTAACACAAACAATAAATCAAGATAAACTAAAAATCATCAATGATTTTAAATATACTGATGTTTATTATGATGGAAAAAGAGCAGGTGAATTTTATAACTTGGGTGTCTCTTTATCTTATGATGATTCTGAATATTCTGGATGGACATTTTACAATGCTCTTGCTTTTAGTTTATATCAGAACAACTCTCTACATATTAAAGATAAAATCCTAAATGATATGGGCTTAACAGAGATTCCAACAGAGTATGCTCAAAGCTTTGTATTTGATAATAAAACATATACTGGTGCTTCACATCTACTTGGTTTTAGAAAAGATATAGATCTATTTGAGTTTGAATCTTTTATAAACTTTGAGTGGTTTCATACATTTAACGACTGGACTTCAGCAAATAAAGGTGCTATATATAACTCAAACTGTACACAAATGAGTAATATTAGAAACGATTCATTTTTCATAAACTACGGTGTTAGAATCAGTGAACTTACAACTTTCAAAGTAAACTATTCATATATGGAGTTTGATGAAACAGAAAATATTGGAGCACCTAGTTCAACACCAGTAGCAGAATCATTTGGTGTACAAAGAAGTTATTCAGAGATGCTTAAAATCTCTTTTGCATATAAATTTTAATTTTTAAATTAAGATCACTTTTTTAGCTATAATGATTTTCAATAACAAAGGAAATCTTATATATGAATAACAAAAAAATCGGCTTTTTAGAAGCATTTAGCATTGGTGTTGGTGGTATGGTCGGTGGTGGGATATTTGCCGTCTTAGGACTAACTATAGAACTATCAAAAGGTGCTGCACCTATAGCTTTTGCTATAGCTGGTTTGATTGCTATTGTAACAGCTTATGCTTATGCTAAACTATCTCTTCGTTATCCAAGTGAAGGTGGTACGATAGAGTTTATCGTTCAAGCTTTTGGTAATGGTATATTTTCCTCATTTATAAACACCCTACTTCTTATCAGCTATGTGATTATGTTAGCACTATATGCTTATGCTTTTGGTAGTTATGGTTCAGCTTTATTTCTTGGTAGTGATGTTGGGTGGTTACATAAACTATTATCTATTGTTGTTATTATTATTTTTACTTTAGTAAATCTTTTAGGTGCCTTTATGACAGGTAAAGCTGAAGATATTATGGTATTTATAAAAATAATTATACTACTTGTTTTTATATATGTTGGTTTTTCTACAGTAAATTGGAGCCATTTAGCACCTGCTCAATGGATGCCAACATCATCTATAATAACAGGTGGACTTATGATATTTTTAGCTTATGAGGGGTTTGAACTTATCGCAAATACTGCAAAAGATGTTAAAAATCCGGAAAGAAACCTACCTCTTGCATTTTACTCATCAGTAACTTTTGTGATATTTTTATATATCTTTATCTCTATAGTTGCTGTTGGAAATGTTAGTTTTGAAGAGGCTAAAAAAGCACAAGATTATATTTTAGCTATCGCGGCTGAACCTTTGTTTGGTCATGCTGGTTTTATCCTTATAGGTATAGCAGCTGTTTTATCTACAGCATCTGCCATAAATGCAACCATATATGGAAGTGGTAGAACAGCTTATGTTATCGCAAAATTTGGGGAGATACCAAAAAACTTTGAAACAAGGATAAAACATGGTTATGAGGGGATGATTATCATAAGTCTATTAGCTATTATATTTACTATATCTTTTGATTTAGCAAATATATCTTTAGCTGGTAGTTTAGGATTTTTAATCATTTTTTCTTTAGTTAATTTAGCAAATTTCAAAATGTATAAAGAAACAAAATCAAGTAGAGTTATCTCTGGTTTTGGTTTTTTACTATCTATAAGTGCAGTTATCACACTTATAACTTACAACTTTATACATCATCCACAATCATTACTAACAAGTTTAGTAACGATCATATCTGTTATTATATTTTCTATACTTTACAACTATTTTAGATTACATAAAACTCATCTATCAAAATATATAGATAAAAATTTAAAAAATAAAGAAAATAACTTTTTAAAATTACCAGATAAAGATGATGATGATGAGAAAGATAGTGATTATTTATAAATTACAAAGATATGTAGATAACCGTAATACTTAAAAAGCTTTATATTTTTTTCAAAATCTATATCCTCTTTGATCTCTATAAGAAGTTTTTTAAGTTCATTATCATCTAAATCACCAAAATATTCATAATCACTATGTTCTAAGGCATTTAACCTAACTATACGATGTGTTGGTGTTTTTGTGTCTGACATCCATATTTTCATAATAACATTATACCTTTATTTTTTTATACTTTTTAAAAAGTTACTTATATTTATTATCATATTTTGATATAATATTACTAAAGGATATATGATGAAAAAGATTTTTATATTTATGTTGATAGTAAACTCGTTACTATTGGCTTCAAATCAAGTAGATAACCAAAAAGCTAAAAAGAAGTTACTAGAAAAACATCTTAAAATGGAAATGGAAAAAGAGAAAAAGTACTCAAAAGAGCAAACTTTTTATAATGAAAAGAATTATGATTTTAAAGGTGCAGAGGTAGACCCAGATACCGTAAAATCAATCCACGGTATAGAGGTAGATGATTTTGATATGGATTCTGTTTACGATTAATCTAGTCAAAAAGTGGAGTTAAAAACTCCACTTTTTAGTTTAACTCTTGTGCATAACCTATCATAGTAGAAAAATGTTCAGCATATAATGCTGCACTTCCAACTAAGATACCATCTACATTATTTAAAGACAAAACCTCTTTAGCATTTGTAACTTTAACACTTCCACCATATAAAAGTGGTGCTGATGATTTAGTTTTCAGTTCTGTATGTATAGATTCTATATCTTCAAGTGTAGGAGTAAGACCTGTACCTATCGCCCAAACTGGTTCATAAGCGATTATAAGATTTTCATAACTTGTATCTATACCTTTATATTGTGCTGATATATACTCCATCATCTTTTCTTTAGATGATTCTCTAATCGCTAAAGGTTCACCGATACAGTAGATGATTTTATAACCTAACTCTTTATAAAAGTTAAATTTTTTAATCAACTCCTCTTGTGTTTCACCTAAAATATGTCTTCTTTCACTATGACCAATCAGTATAGTTTTAATCTCAAACTCATCTAATTGCTCTGTACCTATCTCACCAGTAAAAGCACCATTTTGTGTAGCATAAGCATTTTGAGTACCTACAAGAACTTTACCATTATAAGAATCTAAACTTGACATTGCAGGAAAAACAAGAACTTCCTGAGTTATACCATTATCATTAATATAATCTTCTAATTCATTTACATATGCTTTAGTTTGCTTACGAGTAAAGTTTGTTTTTAAGTTTGCTGCAATAATCATATAATTAAACCTCTTCTATAACTAAAGGTAATACACCTGGTAATATTTTACCCTCTAAAAGTTCTAACGAAGCTCCACCACCAGTAGAGATAAAACTCATCTCTTCAGCAAGACCGATTCTTTGAACTAAATCAGCAGTATCACCACCACCAACAACTGTTGTAGCATAAGAATCTGCCACAAAATGAGCTATTTTAGATGAGCCACGAGCAAATTTATCCATCTCATAAACACCCATAGGTCCATTCCATAAAATAGTCTGAACATCACTTAAAGCCTCTCTATAAAGTCTTACAGTTGCTGGTCCTACATCAAGACCCATCCAATTATCTGGAATCTCTTGTGCCGTTACGATTTTACTAACAGCATCAGCTTCGAACTTTTCAGCAGCTATAACATCTACAGGTAAGTAAAACTTAACACCCCATTTTTTAGCTTCATCCATAACTTGTTGAGCATCTTCCAGTAGTTCATCTTCAACCAAAGAAGAACCTATGTTATAACCCATCTGTTTTAAAAATGTAAAAGCCATACCACCACCGATAAGAATCTTATCAACTCTAGGTAGTAGGTTTTTTAATGCTTCTAATTTTCCTGAAACTTTTGAACCACCAACTATAGCAGCAAATGGGCGAATAGGGTTATTTATAAGTTTAGCAAAAAACTGTATCTCTTTTAAAAGTAAAAATCCTGCTGCTTTATGTTCATCATCAAAAAACTCACTAATTCCAGCAACTGAAGAGTGTGCTCTATGCGATACACCAAAAGCATCATTTATATAAAAATCAGCCATATTTGCTAACTCTTCTGACAACTTAGGATCATTCTTTGTTTCACCAGCTTCATAACGAAGATTTTCAAGTAGTAAAACCTCTGTCGGTTTAAGTGCCTTAGCCTTAGATACAGCATCTTTACCAATAACATCTTTAGCCAATATAACTTCTCTTTTTAGAAGTTGATGTAATCTTCTAGCGATAGGTTTAAGTGAATATTTTTCATTTACTTCACCTTTTGGACGACCTAAATGTGAAGCAACAATAACAGCACAATCTTGATCTAAACAAAAGTTTATAGTAGCTATAGCAGAACGGATTCTTCTATCATCAGATATATTTCCAAACTCATCCATAGGAACATTGAAATCACATCTGATAAATACTTTCTTATTTTCTAAATCTAGATTTTTTATACTTAAAAGTTCCATAAATCTTCCTATTTACTAATGTGGATAGCCATATCAATAAGTCTCATTGAATAACCCCACTCATTATCATACCAAGCCATAATCTTAATCATATCTCCACCGATAACTTGTGTTAAATCTTCAGCAACGATTGAGCTATACTCACAACCTACGAAATCTTGAGATACTCTCATCTCTTTATCCATTAGTAAAAGACCTTTAAGTTTTGTATCTGCCATCTCGTTAAATACAGCAGTAACTTCCTCTTTTGTAGTTTGTTTAGAAACAACAACATTCAAATCAACCATAGAAACATCTGGTGTTGGAACACGAACAGATTGACCGTGAAGTTTACCTTTTAGTTGAGGCATAACAAGGCTGATAGCTTTAGCAGCACCTGTTGTTGTTGGAATCATATTGATAGCACCTGCTCTTGCACGGCGTTTATCTTTAGTATGTTTTACATCTAAGATATTTTGGTCATTTGTATAAGAGTGTATAGTTGTCATAAGACCTTTTTCGATTCCAAAAGCATCATCTAAAACTTTAGCAACAGGACCTAAACAGTTTGTTGTACAACTTGCATTTGAAACGATTTTTTGACCATTATATAGTTCATGGTTTACACCCATAACAAAAGTATCAGTCGCAGTATCTTTAGATGGAGCAGAAAATAAAACTTTTTCAACACCATTATCTATATGAACTTGTGCAGATTCTTGTGTAAGAAAAACACCTGTACACTCTAAAACCATATCAGCACCACAATCAGCAAATTTAAGGTTTTTAGGGTCACGGTCTGAAAAAACTCTTATCTTATGACCATCAATACTAATATTATGCTCATCAAGAAGTTCCACTTCACTTTTAAAAGTTCCATGAACAGAATCGTTTTTTAAAAGATAAATCATCATATCCATACTAGCCATATCATTTATAGCTACAATCTCAACATCATCTCTAGTTGCTGCGATTCTCGCAACACAACGACCAATTCTACCAAATCCATTAATTGCTATTTTAAGTGCCATTATATTTCCTATAATTTTGTAATTGGGTTATTTTATCCAAACTTAGTTATAATTCGCATTAAATTAGTGTTGAAGAGATAAATGAGAAATAATAATGCAAAAATCATTGCACTTTTTGGTGGTTCATTTGATCCACCACATATTGGGCATGAGTCTATTGTTAAAGAGATTCTAAAACTTAAGATGGTTGATAAAGTGGTGATTATGCCAACATATCTAAACCCTTTTAAGTCTAAATTTTATGCTCCATCATCTTTAAGACTAAAATGGCTACAAGATATTTTTATGTTATATGAAAATGTTGAAGTAGATAGTTATGAGATAAATTTAAAAAGAAAAGTACCAACTATAGAGAGTGTACATCATCTTTTAAAAAAATATCAAAAAATTTATCTTATAATTGGTGCAGATAATTTAAAATCATTATCACAATGGAATCACTATGATGAACTAAAAAATTTAGTTACATTTATAGTAGCCACAAGAGATGATATAAAGATTCCAACCAACTTTATAAAACTTAAGGTCGAAGAGAATATCTCTTCAACATCATTGAGAAGATATATAGATAAAAGTAAATTATCACATATATGTTCAGATGAAATAACAAAATTTTACAAGGAAAAAAATGAAAAATAGAATAGAAAGAATCACAGAAGTGCTAGACAATAACAAAGCAGAAGAGATAGAGGTTTTTGATTTAAGAGAAAAAAACTACTTCGTTGATTATGCAATCATCGCATCATCATTAGGTACAAAACATACCATAGCACTACTAGATCACTTAAAAAAAGATCTAAAACCAGCTGAAACATTTAACAATGTAGATGAGAGTGGTGATTGGATTGTTGTAGATTTAGGTGATATACTTATACATATAATGACACCAGAATACAGAACAAAATACGATATGGAAAAATTCTTAAGTTCATTAGTAGAGGGTAAAGAGGGAGATAGTTTATAAACTATCTCCCATAAACCTAAGTAGAGTTCTTTTATAACTTATGAAATTGAAACTATTGCTCAAAGTGATAGATTCTTTTCACTAGGGTTATGCAAGAAATTTATTTTATAAAAAATCAAAAACACTATCCCAGGGGTTTGGGTCTGTGTCTGTTGTTAGGTATATATAATCAAAGTTCATATCTTTCGCTTTTTGAATCTCATCACTATATGATGTTAAGTTTGGGTAGTTATAAACTAATAGAGATTGCTTAGTTAAGGTAGATGAAGTTAAACTATTTTTAAAATCTTTATATTTCTCATAAGGGTTCTCATAAGTAACGATTAGATTATAGTAGTTTTCATCTATGATAGATTGCTCTATAGTTGTTCCGGGGTTTAGTGTGATATACTCTAAACCTTTATCTCTAGCATAAGATGATATATCTTTTACAAAAGTTTGGTTTATATCACTATTTAAACTCACCTCATCAAAAAAGATTCCACTAAGTTTTTCAACTCCATAAAAAGAGATATAACTATCTATATCATCATAAATATCTTGTTTACTTCTAGCACCATAAGAGGTATAAACATACCCTATAATTTTAACATTTTTAGCATATAGATAATCTATACCTGCTATATAGTCTGTATTTTGAGATAATCCAGCACCGTTGTTTGGATTTATGATAGCGATAGTTTGACCATCTGTATCAGATATAAGATTAGTTAAATTTACATTTGATTCCCAATCTGTTGGGTAACTGTATAACGGTAATAAAACTGAAGTTTTAGAGATATTAGAAGTTGAAGTGGTAGAAGTTACATCACCTATAGTTTCATTACAACCATTTAGTAGTAAGATAAATATAGTGAAAAAAAAAGTTATATATATTTTCATATTTATACTAAAAAGCTTAAAGGGTCTAAACCCTTTAAGTTTAAACCCTTTAGTAAAGTCCCATAATTTCAAACTGAACATACCAGATTGAAACTGAAACGATATAACCAACTAAGATAGTCCAAGCATGTTTCATATGTGAACCAAAAGTGTAGATTCCATGAAGACGACCCATAACACCAACACCAGCAGCAGAACCAAATGATATAAGAGAACCACCAACACCAGCTGTCATAGTTACAAGCATCCATTGAGCTACATCCATATCTGGAGATGATTTAAGTATAGCACTCATAACAGGAACATTATCTACTACAGCTGATAAGAAACCAACACCAACATTTGCTACAGTTGGTCCAACTATACTATATAAATCATGTATATAGTTTAGGAAACCTAAAAAGTGTAAAGCACCAACAGCTGAAAGGATACCAAAGAAGAAAAGTAGAGTATCGTTCTCTATTTTTTCCATACTTTGATAGATGTTGAAACCATTTTGACCTCTTTTTTTAAGGCTAACAGCAAATAGTTTAAGTACAGCTAAACCAAACATCATACCCCACATAGCTGGGAAATGGAAAAATTGATGACCTAAAACTGCTACTATTATCGTACCAACACCTAAATAAACAACACCCATACCACCATCTTTTACAACTGGTTTTTCCTCTTTTGAAGCATCAAAAGGTGGTTGCCCTTCTGGAACAGATTTACTAAGTAAAAATGCTGTTACACCCCAACCTAAAACTGATGCTGGGAAAAGGAAAAGGAAATCAACAAACTGACCCTTACCAGCAGTCCATGCCATAAGAGTTGTAATATCTCCAAACGGTGACCAAGCACCACCAGCATTAGCAGCTACAACGATATTTATCGCTCCGGGTACTAAAAATGGGATATTTCTTTTATCTATCGTAAATAGTACAGTTGAAAGAATCAGTGCCGTTGTCAAGTTATCTGCTACTGGAGAGATAAAAAATGCTAAAAGACCTGTTAGCCAAAAAAGTTTTTTATAACTATAACCTTTAGAAACAAGTTTATACTTCATAAGATCAAACACACCCCTCTCGATGAGTGTTTCGATAAATGTCATAGCAACAAGTAAGAAGAAGAAAATCTCAGCAATCTCTAAGATTAAATGCTCTAACTCTGTATGTAATGGCTCGGGATCCATACCATTTATAGCATAGTAGATACCAACTAACATAAACATAAAAGTACCAGCAAAAAGAGCAGGTTTTGCTTTGTTTACCTCGTATTGTTCCTCTGTCGCTATAAAGTAGTAAGCTATTACAAAAATAGCTAAACTTAACCACCCAACCCATGTTGTCGCAAGATTTATTGCTTCATGTTCCATTAATTCTCCTCAAGTATTGTATGCACTCCAACAGATTTCTCTCTAGCTAAACTAGCTAAGATAATCTCTTTTGCTGTAAGTAAACGAAATTTCAGTAGTTTACCAATTTTTTCATTTAAAAGAGCATTAATTTGTTCCAATGCTCCATTTAATCCCCTTTTCGTTCTAACAATAGATACATTTTCCCACATAATACGGCGAAGTTGATTTTTTTTCGCTTTGTCATCTTTGAGGCTCATAACCTCATCAGTTATATCAAACTCTATAAATTTTTTCACAGAACTATCTTTTAAGATGTTTTGAGTAGCGATTTTAGCAAACACTAAACCCTCTAAAAGTGAGTTTGATGCTAAACGATTCGCTCCATGAACTTGTGTAGATGCCACCTCACCAACAGCATAAAGATTTTTTACACTTGGAACTCTTCCATCTATGTTAGATTTTATACCACCTATCGCATAGTGAAAAGCTGGAGAGATTGGCACTTTTTGAGATGGAACATTAAACCCAAGTAGTTGTAAGTTTTTATAGATATTAGGAAACCTAACCTTAAAATACTCCTCATCAAAATTCTCAAAACATAAGTAAACTTCCATACCAGTTTTTTTAGAGTAATCATAGATAGCTTTACTAACAATATCACGAGAGGCTAACTCACCTCGCTCATCATAATCAAACAAAAATCTTTTATCGTTCTCATCAACGATGGTAGCACCCTCACCCCTTAGTGCTTCTGTTAGTAACATCTTTTGAGCATTTTTAGAATCAACAAACACAGTTGGGTGAAACTGCATCATCTCCATCCTCTCTAACTCTATCCCTTTTAGGCTACAAAGCCCTTGAATATCAGCACTGATACATGGAGCATTTGTATGAAACTCATACAAAGAACCAACCCCACCACTAGCGATAATCACATCTTTAGCATAGATATTTCTACACTCTCTATGGTCAAGCACAGTAACACCATAACACTCACCATCTTTTATGAGTAGATCAACCACCCTAGCATTTGTAAGCATCGGATGTTGGTTCTGTTCTAGTAAAAAGTGGTGAAGATAGCGACCAGTAGCATCACCACCAGCATGTAAGATTCTCTCACAAGAGTGTGCTGCCTCTTTTGTATATAAAAGATTTCCAGATTCATCTTTATCAAATTCAAATCCACGATTGATAATATCATCAATCACATATCTTGAGTTTTTACTCATAACATTAACAGCACTCTCACAACAAAGACCATCACCAGCATTTAGTGTGTCTGTTATATGTGGTTTTACATCATCATTATCACGAGCGAGGGCTATACCACCTTGAGCATAAAAGCTGTTACACTTAAATGTTTCCCTTTTGTTGATTATAAGAACTTTTTTATCTGCTGGTAGATTTAAAGCAGAGTACAACCCAGCTACACCAGCACCAATAATTATCACATCATATTTCATTGTTTAACTACACTTTTATTAATATTGTCATCTTTTATGATAAATTTTACATTTTTATCTTCCATAGATGCTTTCTCTTCATAGTATGGGTTAGCCTTATGCCCACAACCACTCAATACTAATAAAAACATCGCTATAATTAGCATATGAAAAATGCTAGTCAAATTATTAATCTTATTCAAAGTAAACCTCAATTTTCCAAACTCAACCGATACAGATGTATAAAAAAAGTACAATCTGCTTTCATACCAGCTCTACAAAAGATGGTAAAGTTCGCATATTTTAAAAACAACACACTATTTTTTGTTTTAAATCACCCTGCTGGTAAACAAGAGTTTGATAATAATATACAAAATATTAAAAGTGCTTTAAATTTCCTCAAACCGATAGAATGTGATGGTATCTTGATAGATGATATAAAAGCTTTCGTATCACACACCCCCAACAAAACACTAACCCAAAGAGTTATAAAAAAACAGATATACAAAGAGAGAGCCACAGGGGAACTAAAAGTTGATATAAAAGATGAAAAATTAAATGAGTTGGTGAGTTCGATTCAAGAGATAATAAAAAATAGAGTTTCCAATGAATCTTGAACAAACCATAAAACAGTTACCAACCTCTGCTGGGGTTTACCAGTATTTTGATAAAAATGGGCATATTTTGTATGTTGGTAAGGCTAAAAACTTATCTAACCGTGTTAAGAGTTACTTTAGTTTTACACCATCTCTTAAACCTAACCCTAGAGTATCTAGTCGAATCTCTAGGATGATAAGTCAGGTGGAAACTCTAAACTACATAGTTGTAAACTCTGAACATGATGCTCTCATACTAGAAAACTCTCTCATAAAACAGTTAAATCCAAAGTACAACATTTTACTTCGTGATGATAAAACTTACCCTTACCTCTACATAGACAATTCAAAAGATTTTCCCCGTTTTGAGATAACTCGTAAAATCATAAAAAGCAAAACCATTAGCTACTTTGGTCCATACTCTGTTGGTGCTAAAGATATATTAGATTCTATCTATGAGATAGCAAAGCTTGTTCAAAAAAAAGGCTCACTAAAATCTAAAAAGATATGCCTATACCACCAGATAGATAAATGTCTAGCACCCTGTGAACTCCCCATCTCAAAAGAGAGGTACAAACAAGAGGTTGATTTAGCTACACAGCTTATACAAAACAAAAAACTACTTATATCTAAACTTCAAGAAAAGATGGAGTTTTATGCTGAAGAACTTAGGTTTGAGGAGGCTATGGCACTAAGAGATAGAATCGATAGAATCTCCCGTTCTGAGATAAAGAGTGAGATAGATTTCGCTTCAGATGAGAACTACGATATTTTTGTGCTTCATAACAGTGAGAGTCGTGCTGTTGTGGTTAGAATCTTTATGAGAGATGGTAAAATCATCTCATCTTCTCACGATTTTATACAACTAAATGATGGTTATGATGAAGATGAGCTTTACAGTAGAGTTTTACTTGAGTTTTACCAAGATAACAAACCACCCATCATAGCACCAATTCTCATAACAAAAGAGTTTGAGAATCTCCAAATAGTACAAGAGTATCTAAGTGAAGTTTTTGAGAAAAAAGCAGATATAAGAATCCCACAAAAAGGCTCAAAAAAGCACCTCATAGATTTAGCACTACTAAATGCTAAAGAGCTTCTAAAAAAAGATAAAAAAGCAGATTCTGCTAAAACACTTTTTGGGCTAAAAGAGCTTTTAAATCTAAACAGATTACCACTTAGAATCGAGATTTTTGACAACTCCCATATGGCTGGTGTTGCGACTGTTGGGGCGATGGTAGTTTATGAAAACTCAAAATTTGATAAAAAAAGTTACAGAACTTACCACCTAAAAGCAAAAGATGAGTATGCTCAGATGAGAGAGACACTAACTAGAAGGGTAGAATCTTTTGCTAAAAGCTCACCACCAGATTTATGGGTGATAGATGGTGGAACTACACTTTTAAAACTAGCAAAAGAGATTCTAGACTCTTGTGCTGTTTTTATAGATGTTATAGCTATATCTAAAGAGAAGATAGATGCTAAAAGCCACAGAGCAAAAGGTAAAGCAAACGATATTTTACATACTACAGATGATAGTTTTAAACTACCAAACAGCGACAAAAGACTCCAGTTTATTCAAAACCTAAGAGATGAAGCACACAGAAGTGCCATAACTTTTCACAAAAAAACAAAAGTGAAACTAGACAAAGAATCTTCACTATTTGAGGTGAAAGGAATCGGCATAGCAAAAGTGAAAAAGCTACTAAATCACTACGGAACATTTGAGGAGATTAAAAAGCAATCTGTTGAGGAGTTGAGTAGTGTTGTTAGTTTAAAAGATGCTAAGTTAATAACTTCTATATAAGAGTTATGATATATTTATAAATAAAAAAAGTATAAGGTAGAAAGATGTTAATTTACAATTCTCAAAAAGAGTTTATAGGAATAGATAAAAAAGATTTAATGACATTTGGTTTTTCTAGTTTATCTGAACTTCTCGATATATCTAAAGAGTTTGCCGACCTTTTTGTAAAAACTCCAAAACATATACATAATTTTAAACATGTTCACTGGATAGATTATATCTTATGTATGGATGATGATGAAGAGGCAAAAGTGATTATCAATCTAAATACTAAAAACTATGAATGTATCTTGACGATAGATACAGCTTACTTAACTAACAATCCATCAGAGGAAGCTTACCTAATAAATTTAAAAATCATTGATACTATAGAACTTGATGAAACAATAAAAACTGATGAAATTTTAACACCAACAAAAGAGTTAATCATAGAAGAGGAACAAAAAGAGATTCCCATTGTAGAAAAAATAGATATAGATGAAACTATTGATATAACGATTGATGAACCGTTAGATATATTGATAGATGATGAACCAACTGTAGAATCTGAACCTATAGAGATGATAGAAACGATAAAGAAAACTGAAAATATTGAAGCTCCTATTTATAGATTTGACCCGAAAGTAGCATCGGATGAGCTTGGATTACCTATAGACTTAATAGAGGAGTTTATAGAAGATTTCATAAATCAAGCAAAAGAGTTTAAAAAAGAGCTTTATAGTTCACTTAATGATGGTAATTTAGATAAAGTTCAAAAACTAAGTCATAAACTAAAAGGTGTAGCTGCTAACCTAAGAATCGAAGATGCAAAAGAGATATTAGTTGTGATAAATACATCAAATGATTTAGATGAGATTAAAAATAATCTAGATTCACTTTATACAATAATTAAAAAACTTGCAAATGAAGAAACTATAAAAAACGATGAAATTATAGAGGATACAGTAGATGATGATATATTTGATGATTTACTAATCCCTTTAGAAAATGAAATACCACAAGATAGTGAAGATGATTATCTTATAGATTCAGAGATAGATAAAATCAGTTACGATAAAGTTATAGCAGCTAATGAGATCGGTTTAGATGAAGAGAATTTTAATCAACTCTTTAATGATTTTAAGCATGAAACAAACATTTTATGTAACAACATTCAAACAGCTTTAGAAAATAACGACTATAAAACTTGGCAACAAAGAGCTATAGAGTTAAGAAGTATGAGTGAAAATATGAGACTTTATGATTATGATGATGCTTTAACAACGATTATAGAAACAACAGATTCTACAAAAGTGCAAGATTCTTTAGATACCATCAAATCAATTATGGTAAAAATAAGTAACTAATAATGAAATTAAAAATAATAGAAAAATTAAAGATTATAACTATAGTTCCTACTACAGTTTTAATTTTTGAAACTATCTATTATTTAACAAATTTTTATGATTTAGAAGATAATTTCATATTTTCCATAAGTTCAATTTTACTACTTATTTTATCTATCTTAATCACTATCTTTTCAAACAAACTTTTAGGAACACTAGAAGATTCACTAATAGAAAATCAAACAGATAAAAAACTTGCCCTAGAAGCTAGTAAAGCAAAATCTATGTTTTTAGCAAATATGTCTCATGAGATTCGAACCCCATTAAATGGAATTGTTGGATTTACTGAACTACTAAAAGATACTAAGTTAAATGAAGAGCAAACTGAATTTATAGAGATTATTGAAAAAAGTTCAGAAAATTTACTTGGTATCATAAATGATATACTTGATTTATCTAAGATAGAAAACAATAAAGTAGAGATAGAACATATCAAATTTAACCCTATCGAAGAGTTTGAAAATGCCATTGAAGTGTATGCTGTTCGTGCAAGTGAAAAAGATATAGATTTAAGCTATTTTATAGACCCAAAACTAGAAAATCAGATAAAAGGTGACCCTACAAAAATAAAAGAGGTTCTAATCAACCTATTGTCAAATGCTGTAAAGTTTACAGATAAGTTAGGTTTTATAAATGTTGATATAAGAAAAGTAGATTCACAAAATAATAAAATTACTAAAATAAAGTTTACAGTTGAAGATAATGGAATTGGAATGACTCCAAATCAAAAAAACAAGATTTTTGAAGCGTTTGGTCAAGCTGATATATCTATAACTAGGAAATATGGTGGTACTGGGCTTGGACTTACTATATCTAGTAGTTTTGTTGAACTTATGGGTGGTACATTAAATCTATATAGTGAACTAAAAAAAGGTACATCATTTTATTTTACACTTGAATTTGAAAATGATGAAGAGACACCTAAAAGTTTAAAAAATAGTTTTTCAACTATAAATGCTTTGATTTTAAAAAATGACTATAAAAATAAAAAACAAGATAATTATCTTCATCATTACTTAAAATATTATGGTGTTCATTATGATACATTTAATGATATTAAAAATTTAATTAAACGAACAAAAGAAAAAACTTACAATTTATTATTTATAGATTATGAATATCTAAAAGAGGAAGATTTAATAAAGATTTCTAAACTATCTGAAAATTTAGTATTAATCACAAAATCAAACCATATGAAAATTATAGAATCTTTAAATATAGACACATTTAAAACTATCTATGAACCACTAAATATATCTAAAATCAAACATCTATTAAGTAATTATAATTCAATTAATGACCAAAAAAAAGAAAATCAAAAAGAGATAAAATTCAATGCTAACATCTTAGTAGCTGAAGACAATATAATTAACCAAAAACTTATAAAGAAAACTTTAGAAAATATAGGTCTAAATGTAGCTATAGCTTCAAATGGATTAGAGGCTTTTCAAAAAAGAAAAGAGTATGATTTTGATTTAATTTTTATGGATATTCAGATGCCTATACTAGATGGAATCGAAGCCACAAAAAAGATTTTAGATTATGAAAAAAACAATAATAAAACTCATATACCTATCATAGCTTTAACAGCAAATGCCCTTAAGGGTGATAGGGAAAAGTTTATGGATGCTGGACTAGATGAGTATACAACAAAACCATTAATCAGATCAAATATTGTATCTCATCTCAAAACTTTTTTATCTGATTTTATGATAAAAAAAGCTTTTAAATAGATTCACAAACAACCATCTCCCACCCATTGTAAACAAGAACTATCTTCACAAATGGTTTAGTTCTTAGTTTAGTTATAGTTGTTGGGTCATAAGTTTTTAGTTGTTGTTTAGCCTCTTGCACTTTTGCAAGTTTTAATTTCTCTGTGTATTTACTTCTTGGTATATATTTTAACTCTATCAATGCACCATATGGTATATCATCTTTAGCTGGGTTTAGTGTTATATCTGCAAACCCTTTTTTCATCTCCACTTCACTCATAACCTCATAGTATGGGTTTAGTGAGAAGTAAGCTATAAGGAAACCTTTTATAAAGTTCTCTCCATCTATATAGTCTCTTACTACAGAGTTGTTTTCAACCTCCTCTGCTAAGTAGTGAAATACTTTTAGGTCTTTTTCATAACCAAAGTTTTCTAGGTGGTTGTTAAACTTTTCTATAAATGGGTTAAAGCTTATATCTTTATAAGCACTTTGTATAAACTCTGCTACTATCTTTTTTATAGTTTGGTTTGGTATAGATAGTTTTAGACTCATTCTATACTTTTCTAATGTTAAAAAACCTAAAGAGAAAAGAAATGATTTGAAGTTTTCAGGTTGTAACATCTCAAATGCACTAAATGTTGTTTTTATATTTGTAGTGGTTACCAATTCACCTTGGATAAGTTGGTTTAGTAGGTCAAAATTTCCATTTAGTTTTTTGTTAGTATAAACTAGATATTTTAGTTTGGTGTAGTCTGTTCTTACATTTACATCTATAAAATCTTTTGGTTCTTTACCTGTTTTTAGTAACTCTTTTAGATAGTATAAAACCATATCTGAATTATAGATAGTATGTTCTATATTTTCATTAAATTTATAATGATTATACCACTCTTTACATCTTGATAAAATCATATCTTTTTTATCATCTAAATCATAGTAAGTTATCATCTCTTTGAGTTCAGATTCTGTTATACCTACTAAATCGTTATAGCCCTCATCAAGAGAGATATTATCTCCTATGTTATTTCCACTTGTAACATCAAACAGTGCTAGTGGGCTAACACCTGTTATAAACATCTTTCTTATGGCACTATCGTTTCCACTTGTTCCAACTTTTAGCATACTAAAGAACTCTTTATATATAGCTTCTTTATCTGTTACCATATTTTTATATAAACTTATATCGTTTACTAGGAGTTTGTTTATGAAGTTATCGTACTCATCTACTAAAACATATATAGGTAAGTTGTTGATTGAAGCATATTGTAAAAGTTGTCTTATTTTATCTATGGGGTTTGTTGCTTCTATAACTATGTTTAGTTTGTACTTTACTATAAACTGTTCAACTGCATCATTTAGGTTTGTTCTAAAGCTATTTTCATAGTCAGTAGTATCTACAGCACTAAAGTTAAAGCTTAGAACATAGAAGCTACTTTTAAAAGGTGTTGGGTTATCGTAAGCATAAGTATCTTTAAATATAGTATCAAACTGATCTTTATAGTAAACATCGAAGTATGCTTCTATCATCGCTAGAGTTAAACTTTTTCCGAATCTTCTTGGTCTTAAAAAGTATAGAAAACTTTGTTCATCCTCTAGTTTTTCTAGGAAGTGTGTTTTATCTATATAGTACCAATTTTCTGTTTTTATTCTTTTAAAATCACTTAAACCGTAAGGGATTTTTTTTAGTTTTGTTTTTTGCATATTATTTATCACTAACATAGTAGGTGATAGGTTCTGGTTTATTAAAATAATAACCTTGTGAATAATCAACACCAAGATTTTTTACTATTTTAAATATCTCTTCATTTTCTATAAATTCGGCTACTGTTTCTATATTTTGTTCTTTAGCAAAAGTAACTATACTTTTTACAACAGATAAAGAGTAACTACTTGTTTGAATATCACGAATCAAACAACCATCTATTTTAAGTATATCAGGTTGATAATCTAGTAACCTTTCATAGTTTGAGTACCCTGCTCCAAAATCATCAATAGCAATTTTAACACCATATTTTTTTACATCAGTGATAAACTGTTTTATAACTTCAAACTCTTTTACACTCTCATCTTCTAACAACTCAAAAATAATATTTCCACTATATTCAGCATACTCATTTAAAAGTTTAAATATAGTTTCTCTAGTTGTTTTTTGCTCAATATCTAAAGCTGAAAGATTGATAGAAACATTTACACCATAAAGTTTTAAAACTGAAAAACTATGTTGAAGAACCCTCTGTGTGATTTGAGCATAGTGATTACTTTTTTTAGATATATCTAAAAAGAAAAATGGAGATTTTACATTTCCATTTTCATCAATCAAGCGAACTAACGATTCATATTTTGAGATAACTAAAGTTTTATTATCTATGATAGGCTGAAAATATGAAACAATATTGTCATTGTCTAGTGCAGTTTGAATCATAGAAACAGTTTTAAGATTTTTCATAGCTTTCATCTGAATATAATCAGCTAAATCATTCGCAATTAAAAAATCTTTTTTCTCTTTTAAAAGTTTTTTAAGACCAAGTTTAGCAGATTCTAACATCTTGTTTTTTTCATAAACAACACTCATCGTTACAGCTATATCATACTTTACATAATCTGAACATATCATATCTTCTTTGATACTATCTTGTAAATCTTTCAAACTTTTAATAAACAATTCTTTGGTAGTAAAATATTTATCATATTCTAACAGTATCGCATACTCACCATCTTCCAAAATATAAAGCATATCAAATTCATAAATCTCTGAAAACCTTTTTTGAAGATGTTTAGTTGCTTTATTTTGTATCTTTTCTATAGTTGAAGTATCATAAAACTCCTCAATTATATCAAATTTATCAAGCTTCATATATATAAGAATCGGCTTATCAAAATCTTTTATAGCATTTTTAAGTTGTTTTATTGGGTTCATAATACCTGTTACATCATATCTAAGTGAGATATATTCTATGGTTTTACCGTCAGGGTCTATTATGGGGATAATATTACTATCAACATAATAACTTTTATTATCTTTAGTCTTATTTCTTAATAACCCTTTCCATACTTTTTTATCTTTAGAGATTGTTTTCCAAATATTCTCAAAAACCTCTTTTGGGTTATCTGGATGTCTAACTATATTATGATTCTGACCAATCAATTCCTCTCTTGAATAGCCAGATATTTTACAAAAAGCATCATTCGCATATGTGATAATTCCATTGGTATCTGTTGTTGTAACGATTGAACTAAAATTTGATGCTTGTTTATATATTTTTAAAAAATGTAAATTCTTTTTTGCTTCATTTAGATATTTTGTTCTTTGAACAATTCTTGATAAAACAAGAGTTAATTGTTTAGTGTTTAATGGTTTAAAGAGGTAGCCATTAATGCCCAAATCAATACTATCAAGGAAAAAGCTATACTCACTATGTGCTGATATAATTATGATTGGTATATCATTATCTATTTTTCTTATCTCTCTACACATATCTAACCCATTAAGGTTTGGCATATTTATATCAGTAACTATCAAATCAATTTTATTATCTTGTAATTTAGCTAATCCATCTTGTCCATCTACGGCAAAAACAACATTATAAAAAAGCATCTCAAATATCATACCAGTTCTATCTCTTATCTCTTTATCATCTTCAACATATAAAAGTGTTAGGTTTTTTGAATCTTTTTGAATCTTTAGTAAATCTTGCATAGTTCTTTCCTTTAATAAGATGGAATTATAGTCATATATTACAACTAAAATCAAGTGTTTTATTTTTTATAATAACTAATTACAAATCTTTATCTATAAATTAAGTATTAATTTTGTTTTATTTATATATTATTATTTAATAATTATGAAATAAAGGCTAATTAATGAGTGC
>Ga0256842_1000130_pt1 | contig 61142 bp, 68 predicted proteins | sample 4559240metaG_FD_185973 | JGI IMG/M metagenome (GOLD analysis project Ga0256842, IMG submission 185973) | Hydrothermal vent microbial communities from Guaymas Basin, Mexico - 4559-240 | ecosystem: Environmental > Aquatic > Marine > Hydrothermal vents | place: Mexico: Guaymas Basin | collected... | reverse complement strand
GACTGTTAATCACTTGGTCGCTGGTTCGAATCCAGCATCCGGAGCCACATACAAAAACCTATAAAATACAACTATAACATTCTCATTCATCAAGATTATTTAACTCAATCTTTTTTATTCCATTAACCTAACTATTTAATATATTTGCTTTAATATTTTCACTTTACTAACTCTTTAATATTTTTATTACACCATTTCTAAATTTCTTTTTACATCTTCAAATAGCTTACTCCTAGATTCTACACTTACTGGAATCATAAAATGTTTCTGCTTAGAATCTTCCCCTATACTCTTCCATCTTTTTGAACTAGCAAAAAGAGAAGACCCAAAAAATGTCATCGTTGGTGTTCCAACCATAGAAGCTAAATGATAAGTTCCAGTTGATGTACTTACAAAAAGTTTAAAATTACTTATTAGTTTACAAAAATAAATAATTCCATCTACTGAATTATAGAAAATAACACTAGAATCTTTAAATCTATTTCTCATATTTTCATATAAATCTTGTTCATCAGGTCCAAATGTCATAAGAACTTGATATTTATCTTCTCTTAGAACCTCTTTTATTAGAATCTCATACTCATCAAGATTCCAATTAGCATCACTAGAACCACCAAAGCCTACATGAAAAGCAACTATCTCTTTTTCTATTTTATTTTTTTTACAAAAAACATCATAAATATTTTTACTATCTTCAAACTCAAGTAAAGGTTTTCTATACTCTAAATTTATATCTTTAAATAACTCTTTTGTAAGTTCTAAATTATATTCAAACTCTGCCATTTCTACTTGGCTTCTTCTTTGTTTGACTCTATTTGTATAAAAAATTTGAGCAATTTTTGTTGCTGGAGCTATCCGTTTTGGAATTCTTGCTAAAAACTGAGCTATCGCAATTCTTGTATTTGAAAAAAGAGTTATTGAAGTATCTATTTTTTTATCTTTTATTTTTTTTGCTAAACTCCACACACTTTTTTCATCATCTACGATAATATCATCAATAAAATCACACTCCATAGCTATCGCTTTGTTTAAAGGTGCGACTAATACTATGATTTTATTGTTTTGGTTATATTTTTTTAGTACATATATCGCAGGTAAGGCTGTTATAAAATCACCTAGTTTATCATTTCTTACTACTAAAATATTCATATTTTTCCTAATTTTAAAAAGATATTTTACATTAAATAGGATATAATTCGCCTTATGAAAGAACCTTTTAAATGGGATGAATATTCCGACCAACCAACACTACTTAAAGATAAAGTTTATAAAAAAATGATGAGAAAAAAAGAACTATTTTCTCTTGTTAAAACATTTTTATTGGCTATATTTGTACTCCCTTTTTCTATTATTGCAATGCCATTTATAAAACGAAAGCATATAGATTCTTCAAAGTTTTTCAGTATGGGTGTTGATTTTCAAAGAGAACAAAAACTAACTATTGAGCTTTTGGATGAGCTAGAAGTAGAATCTGTTTTAGTTCGTTTAAAACTTTGGGAGATGGATACACTAAATGAACTTAAAGAGTTTATTTTAAAATGTAAAGATAAAAAAATAATCTTGAAAATAATACAAGACAGAGAGCATATAGAGGATTTAGAACTAACAAAAAATGATTTAAGAACTATTTTTACTATCTTAGAGAATCTTGTAGATGTATATGAAATTGGAACAACTATCAACAGAACTAAATGGGGATTTTTTAGTGTTGATGAGTATAACAAATTCTATAAAACAGCCTATGATTTAAAAGAAACTGAGTTTAAAGATTTAACACTTATAGGAAGTGGAGTTATCGATTTTGAGTATCACTACACTGCACATACTCTTTTTAACCGTTTTAAGTATAAATATGATGCTGTTTCATCTCTGCTTTATGTAGATAGAAGAGGTGCACCAGAGCATACTCAATTAGGTTTTACTCTATCTGATAAAATTGCTTGGTTAAGTACTATGGTATGGCTTAGCCCAAAATCCAAACACTCTTTGTATATTACAGAAACAAATTATCCATTAAAAAATACTGCACCTTATGCCCCTACTAGTGAGTATGAGTGTATAGATGAGCAAGAGTATGCAGACTTTATGCTTCGTTACCATCTTTTAGCATTTGCTTCTCAGCAGGTAAACTCTCTATCTTGGCATCAACTAATCGCTAGAGGTTATGGGCTTGTTGACAATATAGATAAAATAAAATATAGACCAGCATTTAAAACATATAAATATATGATTCAAAATTTAAAAAATGCTCAATTTCTTCGTCTTGATATTAAACGAGGCTATTATATTTTACAATTTTTAGTAGATAATCAACTACTTCAAATACATTGGTCTCTAAAACCAACAACACTAAAAAATGAAGATTTTTTTACTGTTTATTCCCGTGATGGGAAACTTATAAAAGAGAAAATCTTAGATATTGCTTCATCACCAATATATATTTATATAGATAATGCAAAATAATTTTAACTGCCAAGGATAGATAAATAATGAATATAATTGAGCTTAAAGATGAAGAGTTTATTGCAAAAGGTAATGAGAGAGCTTGTTATTTAGATTCAACTGATAAAAACAAAGCTATAAAAATTAGCTATGAGCAAAATATAGGTAGATCAAAACAAACAACAACAGAGATAAGTTACTATAAAGAGTTACTAAAAAAACAAGATATCTCTTGGAAACATCTACCTAAATTTTATGGTGAAGTTAAAACAAATAAAGGTGATGGTTTTATTGTAGAATTGATTCGAGATTATGATGGTGAAATCTCAAAAAGTTTTCAATACTATATAGATAAAAATGGTGTAGAAAAATATAAAAAAGAGCTAGAAGAGTATAAAAAATTCTTTTTAAAATATAATGTTATTTTTAATTATGGGATGATGCCAAAAAATATTTTACTTAGAAAAAACAGTGAAACTGAATCTAATTTAGTTTTGATTGATGGTTTAGGGGATATAACATATTTTACTTTTCCAAATAAAATATCATTCTTTGCAAGAAAAAAAATAAATAGAAGATGGGATAAATTTATAAAAAAATATCTCTCTAAAAAAGGTAAATAATTTGAGAAATCAACCAAAATATAATTTTTTTAAAAATACAACTTATGCTTTAAAAGGTTTTCTTGACCTTATACAAAATGAAACATCTTTTAAAATAGAATTAATTATTGCAATAATTTTAATTCCTATAATATTAATCTTAGATGTTACATTAGTTGAAAAAGCCTTAATGTTTATAACATTGATGGGGATGCTAATCGCTGAGGCTACAAATAGTGCTATTGAGAGAGTTGTAGACTTAGTAACATTAGAATACCATGATATGGCTGGTCGAGCTAAAGATGTTGGTAGTACAGTTGTATTTTTAAGTATTATTGTATTTGTTGTAACTTGGGGAATTATTTTTTCTCAATTCATAAAATAGAGTCTATATGAGAATCTTAATTATTTTACCAAACTGGCTTGGTGATGCTATAATGGCAACTCCTGCAATAGAGTTACTTGCAAAAAACTATCCATCTGCTAGATTTACCTTTGTGGGTAGCTATGTATCGATAGAAGCTATAAAGCATCATCCATTATGCGAAATGGCAGTAGTTGATGATACAAAAAAAGCATCAAATAGATTTATAGCTACATATCAACTAGCAAAAAAACTTGGTGTATTTAACTTAGCTGTAACATTCAGAAATCAACCTCATTCTTCCCTACTTCTAAGATTCACAAAAACAGTAGTTTGTTTAGCAAAACAATCTTGGCACTCTATCTTCCTACTATCTCACACACCAAAAATAAAAAACAACCAACATTTAGTCCTCCAATATGCTCAGTTAGCTATGAGTAATACAACAAACTATAATGGAGAAATTTCAACTCTAAAACTATATATAAAACCTAAAGAGTTTGATAGACCAACTTTAGGGATAAATGCAGGAGCAACCTACGGAAGTGCAAAACGGTGGTATCCTGAAAAATTTGCAGAGGTTGCATCAAACTTTAGTGATAAATTTGACATAATCATATTTGGTGGTCCCAATGAGGTTGAGATGGCAAAAGATATCGAAGATAATTTAAAAGCTAAAAGTGTAAAAAACTATTCTAATTTAGCAGGAAAAACAAATATAGAGGAGTTATGCTCATACATAGGTGGATGTTCACTTTTCATCACAAATGACAGTGGACCTATGCATGTAGCAGCTGCCTATCAAGTGCCAACAGTAGCTATATTTGGACCTACAAGAGATAAAGAAACATCCCAATGGATGAATGAAAAAAGTACGATAGTGAAACATGAAATGGAGTGTTCCCCATGTATGAAAAGGGAATGCCCTCTCAAACATCACGAGTGTATGAGAAGTATAACTGCTAATGAAGTTATAGAAGCTGTAAAAAGCTTAGAGATTTAAGAACTTGCTTGAATCTTCTCTATTGTTTTAGTAGTGCTTTTTCCATCTACAAAATCAACAAGTTTTAATTCTCCTGAAAATTCTGTTCCTACAACAGTTTTTCCCTCATAATCTCCACCTTTTACTAAGGTATCTGGTTTTATCATTTTGATTAGTTCATGAGGGGTATCCTCACTAAAAGGAACTACAAAATCAACAGCTTCTAGTGCTGCTAAAAGGTATGCTCTATCCTCTGCTATATTTACTGGACGAGTAGGCCCTTTTAATCTTGATACAGATTCATCAGAGTTAAGTCCAACAATAAGTATATCACCAAAACTTTTAGCAATCTGTAAATACTTCACATGACCAACATGTAAAATATCAAAACAGCCATTTGTAAAAACAACTCTCTTAGCATTTAATTTATATCTACTTACAATAGATTTTATATCACTAAAACTTTTTATATGTGAATCTGAAGTACTTTTATGCAAAGATGCCTCATAATCCTCTATCTCCTGCATTGTTACAGTAGCTGAACCAATTTTTCCAACAACTACTCCAGCAGCTAAGTTTGAAAATGCACAAGTTTCATCAATAGATTTATCCGCACTAAGTCCAAATGCAATGGAAGCAATTACAGTATCCCCTGCTCCAGTTACATCAAATACTTCTTTGGCAACTGTTGGAAATTTTTTAACTTCATCATCATAAGTAGCAATTCCATCTTCTGATAATGTTATAAGAGAGATTCCTAAATCACAATCTTTTTTTAATTTTACTAAAGCATTTTTTAAAGATTCTTCATCTTTTATATCTATTTTTGTGGCTAATATAGCCTCTTTTTTATTTGGTGTTAAAAGATATGAACCCTTATATTTAGAAAAATCATCCCCTTTTGGATCAACTACAACTTTTATACTATTACTATTTGCTAGTTTTATAATCCCTTGACATAAAGATTCAGTTAAGACACCTTTACCATAATCAGATAATATAACTATCTCAAAATTATTAATATTTAAAGCTAATCTTTCCAAAATAACTTTTTCAGATTCTAGTGTTATAGGATTTTTACTCTCTTTATCATATCGTATCACCTGCTGATTACTAGCAATTACCCTACTCTTTTTGGATGTTTTTCTTTTATTTTGAACTATAATATTATCAATATCTACATTGATTGATTTAAGCATATTTATAAGTTCAGTGCCATTAGAATCATCTCCAATTACACTGCTTACACTTACAATTGCTCCAAGTGTTACAAGATTATTTATAACATTCCCTGCTCCACCTAAAACTGTTGTCTCTTTTGATATATCTACAACTTGTACAGGTGCTTCAGGTGATATTCTCTCACAACTTCCCCATAAGTAGTGATCTATCATCAAATCACCAACTACAAGAATCTTTGGTTTTGCATTTTTCAACACTAGCATTATTTTACTTCTTCTTCATAAACTCTTCGAATCTCTTTAACATAATCTTTTATCCCATCTTCCATTTCAAAAGCTGGTTTATAATCTAAAAATTCTTTAGTAGTATCTATATTTGCTTCTGTATGAAACTGATAACTTCCAATAAATGGATTTGGGATATATTCACATTTCAATGCTGTACCAAGTTCTTTCTGTAAAATATCTACTATATCTTGAAAACTTCTTGCTTTTCCAGTTCCCACATTATAGATTCCACTTTTTTTAGGATTCATAGCTTTTATATTTGCCTGAACAATATCTTCTATATATATAAAATCTCTAAGAATCTTATCGCTATCCTCAAATAACTTAGGATTTTTACCTGCTAAAATTTGATGTCCAAACTGTAAAACCATAGATGCAGTTGAATTTTTAAAGTACTCATTAGCACCATATACATTAAAATATCTTAGACCAACAATACTTATATCTGTATTTTTCATATACTCTTTACTAATGTTATCCATAGATAATTTTGAGAATCCATATACATTCTGTGGGGCTTCTCTTCCCACTCTTTGTGGAGATTCTGCATTTCCATAAGTAGCAGCAGATGAAGCATAAACCATATTTGCTCCATGTATAACTGCTAAATCAAGTAAATCTTTATAAGCATTAACATTAGTTTTTATCATTAAATCTTGTTCTAGTACAGTGGTGTCAGAGATGGCAGCTTCATGAAAAATATAATCAAATTTATAATTTACTTCTAAATTTAAAAGCATATCCTTATCATTAATATCTCCACTTATCACTTCACCTCTAAAACCTATAAGATTCTTAAAATGACCAAAACTTTTAAGATTACCATTAGATAATGTTTCACCACTTCTAAAACTATCAAGTACAACAACTTTTGCATTTGGGTGGTTCTCTTGAAAATAAAAAGCTAAATTTGAGCCTATAAAACCAGCTCCACCTGTTATTAAAATCATTTTATTATCTAAATCACTTTTTATGTATCTCATTCTGTTACCTAATATTATATTAATTTAATAAAATAATAGCAGATAAATTATTAACAAGTATTTAAGATTTAAGCCACTATAATTATCAGTAACTTCATCTTAAAGGAAATAAAATGAAAAAAATCGTAATCGCAACAATCGCAACAGTAGCAATGGCTACAACTTCTATGGCAGCAGTAAATGCTGGTGCTTGTAAAGGGTGTCATGGTGCTGACTTTAGTAAAAAAGCTCTTGGTAAATCTAAAGTTGTTTCTGCAATGACTCATGCTGATATCGCTACTGCTCTTAAAGGTTACAAAGCTGGTACTTATGGTGGTCCAATGAAAGGTCTTATGAAAGGTCAAGTAGCTAAATATTCTGATGCTGATTTAGAAGCTTTTGCTCAAACAATCGGTAAGTAATTAATATTACCTTATGAATTGCCTTTTGGCAATTCATACCCATAAACTTTATTCTGGTCTATAACTTTTTTTCAACTTTTCCTTTTTTCTCTCTTGATTTACAGCGTCATTCAATTCCTCTTCATTATCAAACTTAGCACCATTTAAAAACTTCTCTTGATCATCAAACTGACCATTTTTAACAGCCCAAAGAAAAGCAAAAAGTGCAATTGATCCTAAAAATATAGATGCTCCTAGCATCATAGCTATTACCCAATTATCCATTTTTTACCACCTTAATTTTTATTCCATTTATAACGGATTCGCATAGAGTTACCAACAACAAGTAATGAACTCACACTCATAGATATTGCAGCGACCAACGGTATAACATATCCTGTCATTGCAAGGGGAACGGTAATAGCATTATAAACCAAAGAGATTCCAAGATTTTGTTTTATAAGTCCAAAAGTTGTACGAGATATTTTAAAAGAATCTTCTAGTGAACGGAGAGAATCATCCAAAAGAACAACATCTCCAACATCAACAGCTATATCACTTCCACTACCCATAACAATCCCAATATCAGCTTGAGCGAGTGCTAAAATATCATTCACACCATCGCCAACCATCACAACTACTTTATCTTGAGTATGAAGATTCTCAATATATTTTGATTTATCTTCTGGAGTTTGTTCACTTTCATACTGGGTTATCCCAACCTCTAAAGCTACCCGTTTTGCAGTATTTGCATGATCACCAGTAAGCATCACTACCGATATACCTTTATTATTTAGGTTACTAACTAACTCTTTAGCATTATCTTTTATACTATCTCGTAGCTCATAAATAGCAACAATAGAATCATCAACACTAAAGTAAAAGAGTGTATTATCACTCTCAAATTCACTCTCTAAACCATTATCTACTAGAAGTTTTAGATTACCACCTAAAATTTTACTCTTATTATATCTAGCAGAGATTCCAGATGCTGGAATCTGAGTATAATCATCTAAAATATACTCATCGATATTTTCATCCAATTTTAAATAATTTGCTATCCCTTTTGCTACTGGGTGCCTAGATGATTTTACAAGTGAATATAAAATATTTTTATCAAAATCTTTATAGATATTTTCATTAATAACCTCAGGTTTACCCACTGTTATAGTTCCTGTTTTATCCAACACTAAAGTATCTACCTTTGCCATAGTTTCAAGTTGAGCAGCTTCCTTAAAAAGGATTCCTCTATTTGCTCCTAGACTAAGCCCCACTAATGTTGCAACAGGTGTAGCCAAAGCTAAAGCACAAGGACAAGCTATAACAATAACAGATATAGCAACCATAAAAGAGAGTTCAAAACCACTCCCTAAAAACCACCATACTAAAAAAGTGATAAGAGATAATCCTAAAATCACAGAAGAAAACCACTCTGATAATCTATTTGCCATCTGTTCAATTTTTGGTTTTTTAAGTATCGCTGTTTCCAAAAGTGCTACTAAATTTGAAAGTGTAGAGTGTTCAAAATCTTTACTAGCTTCATAGTGTATATCAGCATCTAAACTTACAGTCCCACTAACCACACTATCACCAATAGTTTTATAGATAGGCTCACTCTCACCCGTTAAACTAGATTCATCAAAAGAACCACTCCCTTTTAGAATCTCACCATCAAATAAAACTTTTTCACCAGTAGAAACAACAATAGTATCACCAACAACTACATCAGCTAATTTACAAGATATAATCTTTTCATCTCTAATAATATTTACTTCTGTTGGTATATTTTTACCAATCATATCAAGAGCATCAGCCGCACTTTTTTTGCTTAAAACCTCTAAAAATTTACCTACTAAAACAAAACTTATTATCATAGTTACAGAATCAAAATAGGCTTCCCCATTTTCCATAATGGTTATATAAATAGAATAAATATAAGTTAATAAAGCTCCTGTTGATACTAAAATATCCATATTGACAACTCTAGTTTTTAAACCATAGTAAGCACCTCTAAAAAATATCCAACCACTATAAAAAAGAACAGGAGTAGCTAAAATCCACTCCCCAATATTTAAAATAGTTTTTATATCTTGAGACATTCCAGAAAAATATCCAGCATATTGAGCAACTGCTATCCACATAATATTCATAGATGAAAAAATTGCAACTGCCATTCTTAGATAGTAATCTTTTCTCTCTTTATTCGCATGAGCCTCTTGGATAGAAGAATCATAAGGAAAAGCATTGTAACCAATAGCACGAATCATATCTATAATTTGTGATAGTTTTACCACTTTATCTACCCAAGTAATCACAGCTTTATTATTTGTGAAATTTATACTTGCATCAATGATTCCATCCATTTTGTGAAGAGCTTTTTCATTTAACCAAACACAAGCAGAACAGTGAATCCCCTCTATGATAAGTGAAACTTCATTAAAACCTTCACTATTTTCTTTTACAAATTTATCATAAAAAGCTGGTGAATCAAAATTAGAAGAATCTTCATATTGAGTAGTTGGAGCAGTTAAAGTATTTGAACCTAGTTTATCATAAAAACTATCAAGCCCCTCATCACTTAGTAGATGATAAACTCCTTGACAACCATTACAACAAAAATAATGCTCACCATCTTTTATTAGCACATCTTCATTAAATTCTAAGTGACAATGTGTACAAGCTATTTTATTCGACAACTTCAAACTTCCCTATTACCCTGTTTTTTTTGATTTTATCCCAAGGCTGAACAAAACCACTCATACATATATAGATTCCATCATCATTTTGAGAGTTAGCAAAACCAATAGCCATCCCAAGATTAAAACTAGATTCTATCTTATCTATCTCAAATGGTTTCATAGCACCCACTAAAATTATCTTTCTATCATCAAATATCGCATCAAAAAACTCTGCTGTTTCATCCATAGTATCTGTTCCATGAACCACTATAAAAGTATCCTCTTCAGATTCCATAATAATATTTGTAAGCATCTTTCTATCATTTATATCCATCTCAAGACTATCTTTATAAACAACCCCAGCGATATTAAAATTATCATTATAATTTTTAAGTATAGTATCTATCGCTAAATTATCAAAAGGAACTTCTAACTCCCCACTTATCTCATTATATCTTTTGTTAAATGTTCCACCACTATTTAAAATCAACATCTATTTTTCCATTATATTTTTCAATTTTGATACTATTTTAGTTGCTTTAGAATCTAAAACCTTACAAGATTCATCAAACAGATAAGTTTCTCTCAATCCAGCAGAGATTCCAGCTTCTATATCTCTCTCTTTATCACCGACAAGAATAGAATCTTCTAAATTTATATCAAACTCTTTTTGAGCCTCTAAAAGCATTCCAGATTTTGGTTTTCTACACTCACAATCACCTGAAATATCAGGATGATGTGGGCAAAAGTAAACTTTTGATATATCTATATTTTCATCAGAAAATTTTTGTACCATCCAAGATGTTAAGATATTAAAATCATTTTCATTATAATAACCTCTTGCTATTCCAGACTGATTCGTAACCACTACAATCAAAAATCCAAGATTTTGATAATACCTACAAAGATCAAATATTCCATCAATAAACTCAAAATCTTCTATCTTGTAAAGATAATCTTTTTCAACATTTATAACACCATCACGATCAAGGAAAAGGGCTTTTTTCATAGATTAATTACCAACACCATCACCAAAAATCTCTTTTTCAATAATATCACATAAAATATGACCAATCAAAATATGAGATTCTTGAATACGAGGAGTTGAATTTGATGGAACAATTAAGGCAATATCAGCCATCTGTGCCATTTTCCCACCATCTTTACCAACTAAAGCCACTGTTAAAATATTTTTCTCTTTTGCTACTTTGAATGCATTAATTAGATTCTGAGAATTTCCAGATGTAGAGATTCCAATAAAAATATCACCATCTTGCCCCATCCCCTCTAACTGACGAGAAAATATTTTATCATATCCATAATCATTACCAATAGCTGTTAGATTTGAAGTATCTGTTGTAAGTGCCAACGATGGAATAGATGGTCTATCAAAACCATATCTACCAACTAGCTCAGCAGCAATATGTTGAGAATCTGCTGCACTTCCACCATTACCAGCTAAAATTGTTTTATTTTTTCCTCTATACAACTCTACACATAATCTTGAAAGTTTTTCTATTTTATCAAGTAAAATATCATTTTCATATATAGCTTTTTTTGTTTCGTAAGAATCTTTTATCTGATTTTTTATATAGCTTTTCATCTATTTTCCTAAGTGCTTAATAGCAGATAATAACACATATAGAATAAAAAAAAGTAAATATTATAAACTTTTATTTTTTATTTTTTGCTATAATAAAGATAATTAGCAATAGGAAATACAAAATGTTTGACACTTACTCTGAATATATACTGCCATTATTGATTGTTTTTGCAATTATTATAGTTTATCTAGTAGTTAAAAAAATCACTAATAAAAAGAGTGATAAGGATACATTAGGTTTAATGAATAGTGATTTAGTAGCTGATCCTTATGAAGAAGAGTTTATAAAAAATATTGAAACAGAAAAACAAAAAGTAATAGATGAAGAAAAAAAGAGGGTAGAAGAACAAAATAAACCACCTAAACCTAAAAAGCCACTACCTAAAGCTAGTGAAAAAAAACCAAAATTAAATAGAATAAAAAGGGTTGTACCAGCTCACGATAAAATTTTAAAAGATGATTTTAAAATTTTTAAAGGTACAAGAATTTTAGTGGCAGAAGACAACTTAATAAATCAAAAAGTTATCACAAGTTTACTAGCTGATAGTGGAATGGAAATAGTGATAGCAGATGATGGGCAAATAGCTTTAGATATCCTAGAAAACGACCAAAATTTCGCTCTTATACTTATGGATGCACATATGCCTAGAGTTGATGGTTTTAAAGCGACTATGACTATAAGAAAAAATCCTAGATATGAACATATAGCAGTAATTGCATTAAGTGGTGATACAGCCGTGGATGATGTGAGAAAAATGAATGATGCAGGGATGGAAAATCATCTTGAGAAACCATTAAATCTTGATGCACTTTACGATATAATTTACTCTTATACTGAAGAGAATGAAATAAATCTAATAGATACTTTAACAAATGATATACTAGACACAAATAAAGGTTTAGAGGTTTGTTCTGGTGATACTAATTTTTATAAAGAGATACTTACAGAGTTTATCTCCAACTATTCTAAATCTGATCAGTGGATATATAGACTACTTAAAGAGCATAAATTACAAGAAGCCCATAAAGTAGCTTTAGATATTTCAGGTGTATGTTTAAATATAGGAGCCAATGATTTATATAAGACATCAATACAATTAATTGAGGCAATTGATAATAAAAATTCCCAAGATTGTATAATTGCTATAAAAAAATACTCTAAGGAACTAAAAATTTTGTTAGATGAGATACACTCATATGAGAGTAACTCATTAATTATATAAGTTAATTAAGCACCTAGTGCTTTTTTAACATTATCGTCAGCCATTGAGATATTCCATACTGGTTCCCAAACAACCTCAACTTCAACCTCTTTTATTCCATCCATCTTCTCAACAGATTCTTTAACCCACTGAACAATCATCTGATGCAATGGACAAGCTTTTGTTGATAAGGTCATAGTAACTTTTACATTACCCTCATCATCAGATTTGGCATCATAAATAAGACCCATCTCTACAAGATTAAATCCAACCTCAGGGTCAATAACAGTAGAAATTGCTAAAAATAGTTCCTCTTTTGTGTATAACATTTTGTAAAATCCTTATTTAAAATTTATCATATAAAATACACTTCGTATAAACGCCAAAGCACCAATAACCAAAAATGATGCTCCTGCACTTATAAGTATATTACTTTGCACTACAAGTGCTATTGTTATTAAAACAACACCAACAGCTGAAAAAACAAACTGTGCCTGTGAACTTTTGTACGGTACCATATCGGCTAACATTGGTACTTTTTGTTTCCCTACAAGTGGTGAAAATTTCTCAAACCAAACCAAAAATGGGATAATTTTATAGATATGTCCTGTAATTAGAAAAGAAAAAAATCCATAAATTAGTAACCATCCAGAAGCTAAAAGTAGATTCTCACTACCAACTATAAAATATAAAACACCTAATGCTAATGCAACGAGCATAGATATGTATGAAAACATCAACGATATTGCATATACATCATTCTCTTTTCTAGGTCTTGTTTTATAGATAATATAGATAATATAAAAATAAAATAGCATAGAAATAGCCGACAATAGATACCCAATATACTCTAAAAATACAATATCCATAAGTGTAGCAACTACAACAGAGATAACACCAACACTCATTAGTGATATAGCAATCTCTAAGGGCTTCATAGAAAATCCATGAGAAAGGGTAAACATAGGCACTAAGACGATAGATAATCCCATAATAGTGATAGTAATATAACCACCAATAACTAAAGAGATATGACCTTTTAAAAGTGATGCTATATCTACATCAATAGTTCCAGCATAAGATAGTGCCATTAAAAGACCAAAAATAATCCCAAAAAATAGAAATGTATTTGAGATAAGAACACTACTCATAACAAGATTTAATTTTTCTACTTTAAAAATTGTCATAAATATTTCCATAACAAAAATCATCATAGAGACAAGCACAACAACACCACCATAAGGTAATAGTTGAGGGGAATACAAAAATCCAAACACCATAAGAATCGTACCTATGAGCAGTAAAGGCCAAATAGCATAAAAGAGTTCAACCCCAAAATGCCCTACTTCAAGAACTACGGGAACAAGTTGTGCCATAGCTCCAAAAATAATCATCATCACAAATCCAAGTAAAAACAGATGTACAAATCCTAAAACTTGAGGGTTTACAAATGATAAATCTTCGATATTTATTGAAAAAAGAAAAAGAGCTGTAATAAGATAAAAGAAACTCCCCAATATAAAAAAGGGAGCTATTAGTTTAAATGGGGGAGCAAAATCTTGCGAGATGCTAGACATTGTTTATCCGTGGCAAGATGTTTGATTTAAATCAGAATCTACACCTGCTTCAACACTTGTAAAAACAACTTTAACAAGACCACCATCAATATCTTCAGTACAATATGCTACATCTGCCTCTAATTTAGCAAAAAGACCACCTGGTGCTTTATGATTAATCATAACTACTCTATTATTAGTACCCTTGATAAGCTTTAAACCACACATAGCATTAACCATTGGATGTGGAGGACCCTCTGCTGAAGTATCGAAGTAATAACTACTTACACCATCTTTTGCTAATTCAAAGAAATCAACAGTTGCACCATCAACCTCTATTTTTTTTGCTTCACTTGGAATATTTGACATTTTATAAATCCTTTATTAAATATATTTGATAATTATAATTAATATAACTTATTTACACCTTGATATGTATCAATAGTTAATATTAATTCTAAACTTATAATACATTTATACTAATTGTAATAAACTATATCAAGTTTTATATATTATTAAACAAGGAGAGAATATGAGATTCCAAAAATCTATTATATTACTTATTTCAATGACAGTTCTAAATTTAAATTTACTTGCTAATGTTTCAAATATGGATGTAGAAAAAGTATTTGAAGAAGAATGTAAAGTTTGTCATAGTTCTAATCACTCTGGTGGGATAGGCTCAGATCTTCGCCCATCAGCAATAGCTAAAAAAAATGCTTATCAACTTGTTGATGCTATTTTAAATGGTAATTCTTTTATTAAAATGCCCGCCTTTAAAGATATGTTTTCTCAGGCTGATGCCTTAAAAATGGTTGATTACCTTCAACATTTTAAAACAAAAAGACCAGATATTCTTTCACTAAAAGCAGTAAAATCCAGTTGGAGAAAACTTAATGATAGAGTTGGGTTTTTAAGAAAATACGCTAAACCAGTAGATGTAAACCAGACAACTGATATCTGTTTTGTTACAGAAAGAGATGCTGAGAGGGTTACTTTTCTTGATGGAACAACTGGTGATATCCTATCAAGACACTCTGCTGGATATGCTGTTCATATAACAGTTACAAACAAAAAACTACCTCGCTATGCTTACTCTATATCTCGTTCAGGTTTATTAACTATGTTTGATCTTAATTCTCCAGGTCAACAAAAAATTGCAGAGGTCAAGGTTGGTACAGATTCTCGTGGTCTTGCAGTTTCCCCTAATGGAAATTATTTACTAGCTGGTAACTATTTTCCTAGTGGAGCTGTTCTATTAAATGCCCTAACACTAGAACCACTAAAAGTTTATCCAACTTCAAATATTACAAATTTTGATGGAAAGATAGCTGCTTCTAGAGTATCTGGTGTTTTTGATACACCTTATGGTCCATATTTCGCATTTGCACTTAAAGATGCTGGTCGTGTTTATATTGTAGACTACTATAAAGCTGGTTTTCCTGTTGTTGGAGTTATTTCAGATATTGGAAAAAATATACATAATGGTTTTTTAAATGAGGGGAAAGAGATGGGTAGATATCTATTTGTCGCTTCTCAAGGATCAGACCTTATTGGTGTTATAGATTTTAAGACAAAGTCTCTAGTAAGTAAAATTTATATGAAACCATCTTCAAAACCTCATGTAGGACAAGGTGCTTCTTGGTATAACAAAAAACTTAATCAACAATTATCAGCTACTGTAAATATGAATCTTGGAGAAGTTACTATCTGGGATGATAACTTTGATATTATCGCAGAGATTCCAACAAGTGGTGCTGGACTATTTATCAGTACATCAATAAATACACCTTATCTGTGGGCAGATAATGTTGTAGGTGGATCTGAAAATTGGAATAAAATTCATCTAGTAAATAAACAAAGTTTAAAACTAGATAGAGTTATCACAATAGGAACTTCAACAGGTAGCATTACTGATGCTAAAACAAATAAAGTAATTTACCAATGGGATGTCCCAACTATAACAAATAAAAAAGGGAAAGAGGTGATTCCTAGAATCTTACATGCAGAACCAGCAAATCACGGTAAATGGACTATGATTTCTGAATGGAACTGTAATAGAATCGGCATATACGATTCAAAAACTGGTGAGTTTATAAAATATATAGATGGGTTAATAACACCAACTTTCACATACTCTATTGAACATAGACAAACTATACCTGGTGCATAGCCACTAATTTTCCTCTTTTTAGGGGGAAATTCTCTCTTAGTATATTTATTTAATTTTTTTTTAATGATTAAATCAAGTTATTTTTTGTTAAAATGATTTTTTTATAAAAAAGGTTCATTATGAAAATATTTATACTATTTTTATCTATTTTTTCTTATACATTATCAGCAAATAATTTAGATGGCAAAAAAGTATTTGAAACTTACTGTTGGGGCTGTCACCATCAAACTGCTACCTCATTTGGAATCTCATTTAGTGAGATAGCTTCTAAAAGAACAAAAGATGAGATAAAAGCTTATATAATCTCTCCAAAATCTATGTATAAATCTTTTGGTTATAAAAGAACGGTTATGACTCAATTTGAACTTACAGATAAAGAGATAGATTCTATTGTTAAATATATCCTCTTACAAAAAGGCAAATAGTTGTTTAGATTATCAAACTTAATATCTTCAGTAGTAGAAAATAAACCATCAAGAGTTTTAAATGGTACTATTGCTATTTGGAATCTTACCAATAGATGCAACCTCTCTTGTATGCACTGTTACTCCAAATCTACTCTTGATGAGATAGATACATTATCAACTAAACAGATTAAAAAAACTATTTTTGAGATGAAAGAGAGTGGAATTAAATTCATAATCTTTTCTGGTGGAGAGCCATTAACAAGAAAAGATATTTTTGAAATAGCAAACTTTTGTAAAGAGAATGGAATCATCACTTACCTCTCTAGTAATGGTCTCTACTTTACAAAAAATAATATACAAAAAATTGTAGAATCTTTTAATTATATTGGGGTTAGTATAGATGGAGATGAAAAAACTCATGATTATTTTCGTGGTTTAAAAGGTGCTTTTAAAGAGACACTAAAAGCTGTTCTTTTAGCTAACTCAACTGGTGCAAAAGTTGGAATTAGATTTACAATCACTAAAACAACAATAGATTCTTTGGAGTATATGTTTGATTTAGTAGAAAAGCATAAGATTCCAAAAATATATATTTCGCACTTAGTTTACTCAGGTCGTGGTTTAGAGAATCAAAAGATAGATTTATCAAAAGAGCAAAGAAGAGAAGCAGTAGAATTTATAATAAATAAGGCATTTGAATATTATGAGAATGGTGTAGAGATAGAGATAGTAACTGGAAATATGGAACAAGATTCCATAATTTTTCTAAATAAGTTTTCAAATAGGTATCCTGAATTTGCTAATGAGATGAGAAATAGACTTCTTGAATGGGGTGGTAATAGTGCTGGTAAAAAATTAGTAAATATTAATAGTGAGGGTGATTTACGAGCCGATCCATTTTTTCCTATCACTTCAGGTAATATAATTGAAGAAAATTTTGCTAATATTTGGCAAAATAATGAATTACTTAAAGAGCTTAGAGTCTATCCTAGAAAACAGATAAGTGGAATTTGCAATGATTGTAAACAGATTAATATCTGTAATGGTGGTTCTCGAGCTAGAGCCTATGCTATTCATGGCGATTTATGGGGTGAAGACCCATCTTGTTATCTAACTAAAAATGAAAGAGAAAAAAATTATGTTAAATAAATTATTATTAAAAAGTATACTGATAGTTTTTATATTTTTAAATGCAAATGCAGATGAAAAAATATTTGTTGTTGAAAGAGAAGATAGTTCTCTCGCCGTAATAGAAAAAGGTGTAATAAAAACTCACATAACTGGTATGCACAATATGAATCATGGTGTTGTGAAATTCTATGAAAATGATGCTTATGCGATTAGTCGTGATGGTTATATAATAAAATTTGATCCAGAAAAAAATACAATACTAAAAGAGTATAAAACAAGTAAAAGTGCTATCGGTTTTGTTATATCGGAATATTTTATTGCCGTAGCAAATTACGATTCTAAAAGTGTAAATATATTAGATAGAGATCTAAATCCTATACAACTATTTTATACAAACTCAAAAAATGTTGGAATCAAAACTTATAAAAACTACCTAATATTTTCACAAATGGATAATGACAAAATCACCGTATTAAAAGATAAAAATAGTGGAAAATCAATTCCTAATTTTGAGATATACAAAGAGTTTAAAAATATAGGTACAATGCCTTTTGATGCTATGATAAAAAATAATAATTTTATAGTTGGATTTTTCAAGAGTGATTTTTTTGGTGTACTAGATTTAGATTCTATGAAATACTCAAAAATAAAAATCTTACTTGAGGGTAGGAAGCCTGTCCTTAAAGTTCCACATTTTGGTTTTTGGAGTATTAGCGATAAACATATTTTTATCCCAGCAGTAGGTAACAACAAAGTTTTAGTTTACACAAATGATTTTAAATTTATTAAAAATATTGAAACTGAAGGTTTACCAGTTTTTACTTCATTATCACCAGATAAAAATTATTTAGCTGTAACTTTTAGTGGTAAAGAGTTTCCAATAGTTCAAATCATAGATACAAAAACACTAAAAATAATTAAAAGATTTGAATTTGATGGGAAAGTACTACATCTAAGATGGTCAAATACAAAACCAAACCTTTACATATCTGTTAATGACACAAATAAACTAGCAGTAATAAATACTAAAAATTGGTCTTTAAATAGAGAGATATTTCAAGTTAAAAAACCATCAGGTATTTTTATTTATGAGGAAAAAAACAATGAGTAAAGTTTATTTAACTGGTGCTGGGCCAGGAGATATTGAGTTACTAACACTTAAAGCTTTTAAAGTAATAAAAGAAGCTGATGTTATTATCTATGACAGACTAGCAAATCCTGAGATTCTTGAGATTACAAAAGATGGATGTGAATTTGTTTATGTAGGTAAAGAGGATGGTCGCCATATTATGCCTCAAGATGATATAAATGAGGTAATTTACCAAAACTCACTAAAACATAAAATAGTTGTTCGACTAAAAGGTGGCGATCCATTTGTATTTGGTCGTGGTGGTGAAGAGGCTATATATCTAGAAAAGAGAGGGATTGAATTTGATATTATCCCTGGAATTACATCTGCTATCTCTGTACCAGCCTATGCAGGTATTCCCGTTACTCACCGTGGAATCTCTGTAAGTTTTAGAGTAGTAACAGGTCATGAATCTCCAAATAAAAAAATATCTCAGATTCCATGGAATAATTTCAAAACAGATGACACAATTATATTTTTGATGGGACTTCACAATCTTGCTCATATCTCTAAAAAACTGATAGAGATTGGTAAGAGTTGTGATTATCCTATTGCCGTTATCTCAAAAGGAACAACGCCACAACAAAAAGTTGTTGTTGGAACTCTTGAAAATATTGTTGAAAGAACAAAAGATACCCCTACCCCTGCTTTAATAGTAGTTGGTAAAGTTGTTGAATTAAGAGAACAATTAAAATGGTTTGAAAACTAACTCTTAAAAGAGAGTTTTCAAACCCTCTCTATTTTTAATTATATAAAATTTAGATTCTTTCTCTATTAAATTTAAAGTTACAAGTTTTTTAAAGATTCTAGATAATGTTTCTGGTGTCATATTTAGGTTTTGAGCTAATTTATAATGTTTTATATCTGCTAATACATTCTCATTTTCATAAATAAATTTTGCCAATCTTGATGTTGAATCTAAAACAATATTTAGCGATATAACTTTTTCAAGATTTTTTATTTTTTTAGATAATGATTTAAAAAATTGTAATGATATTTCTGGATTTTGTAAAAATTCTTTTTTAAATCTTGCAAAATCAATCTCCAAAACTGTGCCATCAGTTTCAAATGAAGCTGAAGCAGGATATGGAATCTCTTCAAATACAGCCATCTCGGCAATCATTGATGTTGCAATAAATCTATTCATAATAATTTCATTATTTTTTATATCTGTTTTATACACTTTTAATTCACCAGATATAAGTAATATAAGAGATTTTGATTGCTCCTTTTCATAAAATAAAATTGAATTTTTTTTATAAAATTTTTTCTTTGTAAATGATGCTAATAGATTTAATTGCTCTTGTTCTAAATTCTCAAAATATGAACAGTTTCTTAATTCTTCCACTGAAAACCTTAAAATAAATTTTATGAAATATATCTATATGTAACTTATATACACTATAAAACAATCTTATTTTATAACATATATAAAATAAAAACTATTTATCCCAACTATCTATATATTCTTTTACTTTTTTATCAAACATTTTCATCCTCTCTTTACCCTTTGGAATAGTTTCTCTTAAATATTTCATCTCTTTTAAAAATTCTGAGATTCCATTTGGTATAAGATTTTGTAAATATAGTTTTAGATGTTTTGCCATTGCTGGGGAGGAGCCTGATGTTGATATAGCAATAGTTAAATCATCTTTTTTAATATAAGATGGAAATATAAAATCACAATACTTAGTAGAATCTACAGCATTACATAAACAGTTGTATTTTTTAGATTCTTCATATATTTCAGATTGTAAGGCTATATCATCTACTGCTACAACAACTATTGCAAAATCTTTAATATCATCTGTTTTATAAATTCTTTTTTTATAGTTTAAATTCTTTTTTTTTATTTCAGTAAGCATATCATTACTAAAATTATTTGCAATAATAGATATATCTTTAGTAAAATCTAATAAATGAATCAACTTTTCATAAGCTATATTACCACCACCTATAATTAGAATTTTTTTATTATCAAGCTTTAAAAAAGCTGGAAAGTAAGCCATATTTAGTCCTATTTAATTATTATGCATAAGGATATCAAAAACTTATAGATAATTAATAAATATAATCATCTCTTAATTTTTATATTGTTAAAATAAATCAAAATTTTATATAAAAGATACTTATGACTCAAGAGATATTATCAAGAATACAAAAAAAATTTCCATTAGTTCCAAGACCATTTAAAGTTATCGGAGATGAACTTAACTTAAGTGAACAAGTAGTTTTAGAGATTCTAAAAAAAGAAAAAAACAACAATATAATCAGACAAACATCTGCAATATTTGATACAAAAAGATTAGGATATGGATCATCACTAATAGCTTTCAAAATTTCTAAAGATAAGATAGATGAAGCTGTTAAAATAATAAATTCACACCCTGGCGTTTCCCATAACTATGAGAGGAATCATGAATTTAATATATGGTTTACTCTAGCAACTGCTCCAGATTCAACTATCGGACTCTCAAAAACAGTAGAGATACTCTCAAAACTAACAAAAGCTGATGAGTATATTATGCTTCCTACATTAAAAATGTTTAAAATAAATGTAAAACTAAATACAACTGGAAAAGATGAAAAAAAAGAAAAAGTAAAAAAAGTTATCCACAAAGAGATAGAATTAACACCTCTTCATTATGAGATAATCAGAAAGATTCAACATGATATTGAAATTATAAGTGAACCTTTTTTAAAAATTATAAATGAATTAGATATAAATTATGATACTTTTTTTAAAATAATCTCAGAATTACAAGATTCTGGAGTTATGAGAAGGTTTGCATCTATTTTAAACCATAGAAAAGCAGGTTTTAATGCAAATGCAATGGTTGTCTGGGATATAGATGAAAAAAATGGAGAATCTATTGGGAAAGTTGCCTCAGAGTTTAGTGCTGTAAGTCATTGTTATCTTCGTCCTAAATATTCTAACTGGCCATATAATCTTTTTACAATGGTTCATGGAAAAACAGATGATGAAACGAAGAGTCTTATTGAGGAAATGACAAAAGAGATTGAACACAAATCATTTCGCCCTTTATACTCATCAAGAGAATTTAAAAAAGTAAGAATTGTATACTTTAGTGATAAATTTAAAATATGGGAAGAGTTAAATAATAGATAATTAAATAATTAGCTTATTTATGAGATAATAAATAAAATTATTACCACAAAGAATTATAAATGAATAGAGAAGAAACAATAAAAGCAATAGACCAAGCTACACAAGCACATGAATATCAAATGAATAAAATAAAAGCTCTACTTGAGGGAAGTGAAATCAAATCTCCCCCTGTTGTCAATAAAAGAGAGTGTGAATTTGGTTTATGGATTTATGATAAAAACAACCATCTAAAAGAGATACTTGGTGCTCAATTTTATGATAACCTAGAAGATGTACATGGTAAATGGCATGCAGAGTATTCACAAATTTTTAATATTTTTTATAGAGATAGAAAAAAAGGGTTTTTCTCAAAACTTATTGGTGCAGATAAAATTGATGAGATGTCTATGGATAGAGCTAAATTATATTATTCAGACCTACTGATAACAACACAGGAACTATTTAGAGCATTATTAGCCTCAAAAAGAAAAGTATCTGCGATGGCTGATAGTAAGTTTATATCTTAACTTTGAGACTAAAAAAGATGTCCCATTGAATCTTTTTTAGTCTGAATATAATCTTTATTGTATTTATTGGCTTCCATAATAATAGGCACTCTTTCTACTATCTCTATATCACTTATAGAATCTATTTTATTAGGATTATTTGTAAGTAGCTTTATTCTTTTAATACCAAAGTGATTAAGTATAAAAGTTACCACCTCATAAGTTCTTTCATCAGACTTAAAACCTAATTGATGATTTGCTTCGACGGTATCATATCCTTTATCCTGAAGTGCATAAGCATTGATTTTATTTAAAAGACCAATATCCCTACCCTCTTGTCTAAGATAGATAACCATCCCATTTGTACTCTCTGCTAACTTAAGAGCATACTCTAATTGATCACGACAATCACATTTCAAACTACCTATCGCATCACCTGTTAGACACTCTGAGTGAACTCTTACAACTGGAATCTTTGCAAGATTATCCTTGTAAATTACTAAGTGTTCTTTTATGCCCTCTTTGAAGGCTTTTACTTTAAAATCACCAAATCTTGATGGTAAATTTGCTATGTTAGATATATCTATATTCATTATTAATCTTTAAAAGGGTAAAATTTATTTTATAAAAATATGATTATATCAAATAAAGGTTAAATATGTTTCAAAGATTTCGTAGAACTCGCTTTAATAAGCATCTAAGAGCATTAGTTAGAGAAACTACTGTTAGTGTAGATGATTTTATTTACCCACTCTTTATAAGAAGTGGTGAGGGGATTAAAACTGAAGTTAGCTCTATGCCTGGTGTTTACCAAATGAGCATTGATGAGATTTTAAAAGAGTGTGTAGAACTGAAACAACTTGGAATCTATTCAATTATATTATTTGGTATCCCTGATGTAAAAGATTCAATAGGTTCTGATTCTCTTTGTGAACATGGGATTATTGCTTCATCAATTAGAACTATTAAAAAGCATCATCCAGATATGTTTATAGTTACAGACTTGTGTTTTTGTGAGTACACAGACCACGGACATTGTGGAATTATTGATGAAAAAAATGAGACTGTAAACAATGATGCTACTTTAGAGATTTCAGGACAACAAGCAGTAATTCATGCTAAAGCTGGAGCAGATATGATAGCACCATCTGGAATGATGGACGGAATCATTGAAACACTTAGAGATGCTCTTGATAAAGCTGGATTTGAAAACTTACCAATTATGAGTTACTCAACTAAATTTGCTTCAGGTTACTATGGACCATTTAGAGATGTAGCAGAATCTACACCTAGTTTTGGTGATAGAGCATCTTACCAAATGGATCCTGCTAATAGAAGAGAAGCTATTAACGAATCTATATCTGATGAAAAACAGGGTGCAGATATTTTAATGGTTAAACCAGCATTAGCATATCTTGATATTGTAAGAGAGATAAAAGACAATACATCTTTACCTATGGCAGTTTATAATGTAAGTGGTGAATACGCTATGTTAAAAATAGCTCAAAAACATAATCTTATAGATTATGAAAGAGTTGTTATGGAAACTATGATAAGTTTTAAAAGAGCTGGAGCAGATATTATCATCTCTTACCACGCTAAAGAAGTAGCATTAATGTTACAAAAAAAATAAATTTGGAAAAAACAATGAGACACTTTTTAACACTTAAAGATTTTACAAAAGATGAAATTTTAGAGATTATAGATATTGGTTTAGAGATAAAAAAAGATTTAAAAAATGGTATCTATAAAGATGAATTAAAAAAACAAACACTTGGTATGATTTTTGAAAAAAGCTCAACAAGAACAAGAGTTAGTTTTGAAACTGGAATATTTCAACTTGGTGGACACGCTCTTTTCTTGTCGAATCGTGACATCCATTTAGGTAGAGGTGAACCAGTAAAAGATACTGCTAGAGTAATTAGTAGTATGTGTGATATGGTGATGATAAGAACTTTTAAACACTCTATGATTGAAGAGTTTGCCTCTTACTCTAAAGTACCTGTCATAAATGGGCTTACAGACACTTACCACCCTGTTCAACTTTTAGCTGACTACATGACTATGATTGAGTATGGTATAGATGAAAATGCTGTTGTAGCTTATGTTGGTGATGGTAACAATATGACTAACTCTTGGATGATGTTATCTGCTAAATTAGGTTTTGACTTAAGAATCGCAACACCAAAAGGTTATGAGGTAGATGGAGATATTTTAGAAGAATCTCTTAAAATAGCAAAAGGAAGTGGAGCTAAAATAATAGTAACAAATGACCCTAAAGAAGCAATTCACAATGCTACAATAGTTACAACAGATACTTGGGCTTCAATGGGTCAAGAGGATGAAAAAGAGCAGAGAATTAAGGACTTTAAAGGTTTTATGGTTGATGACTTAATGATGTGTCTTGCAAAGAAAAATGCTAAATTTTTACACTGTTTACCAGCATATAGAGGTCAAGAGGTAAGTGAATCAGTTTTAGAGGGTCATTCAAAGATAGTTTTTGATGAAGCCGAAAATAGACTTCATGCTCAAAAAGGTTTAATGGTTTGGTTAAACAAACAAAAATAAACTCACATAATGTGAGTTTATTTTATAGTAAGATTAAATCCAACCTTTAGAATCTTCTTCAATTGCTACAATATTCATGTCAAAAATAACCATTATTGTAGATATAGCATCTGTTGCCATTGTGAAATATTCATTTGCATCAATAGTTATCTTATCTTTAAATAGCTCTTTTTTTGAAAATGCTACATACTTATTAATTTTTTGCTGTGCAGTAATTAATCTCGAATTAACATTTGCATTATAATAATCAGGTTTTTGATTTACAACCGATCTCATTTGAGACTGTAATTGATCATTAAGTTTTTCAATTTTATGAAGTAAAACTTTCATTTTTACTTTTACAGTTTCATTAGCAGAACCTTTTGCAGCAGCTCCTGAGCCTAAAGCTCTTTGTTTACCTATATATTCTGATAATGGCATTATTGTTTCCATCATAATTGAAGAAACCTCTTTTCCAAAATCATTCATATTCTTAGAACCACTTTTACTTACAGTTTGTGCTAGCATTAAAGCTTGAGCAATATTTTCAGAATAAGCATCAAAAGCTTCAGTGGATGTCATTTTTAATGCTCTAGAATTTAGTTTTGTAAAAGAATTACTAATCAAAGTAGCTCTGGAATTAATAGTAGGCTCTTTAGCTAATGGTAAAGAATCCATATCTCCTATCGCTTTTTTCATATCATCTCTATAATTCTGAATCAACAATAATGCACTTTGATTTCCATTAATATAACTAAGTGTTACACCTCTTGTTCTTTGTGCTGCTACAATTAAGTCCTTAAGAGCAAGAATATACTTACCAGTTTCAGCCTGATTATCATTACTAAATAGTGATTTTGCTTGTAAGTTAAACAGCAATAATGCAACTACTAAAAATATACGCATTCGAATCCTTTAAATTTTATTTTCGAAGCCATTCTATCTAATATTTATTTAGTTAATACTTGAATATATAAAAATAATAAAAATTAATACCTTATACCAGTGACAGTTCTAATTTTTTCTATCTTCTCTAAAGCAATTAAGCTAGCTTTTTTAGCCCCATTACTTAAAATATCTCTAACCTCATCTTGGTTATTTATATAGTATTCTCTTTTAACTCTATACTCGTTAAAATATGTCCACATAACCTCTGCTAAATACAATTTAAAATGTCCATGACCCTCACCACCACTTAAATATCTATTTTGCAATGAAACAAGTTCATTTTTATCTAAAAATAGTTTAGCCATATTATATACATTACACCCCTCAAACTCTTTAGGTTCTTCCATAGCTACATTTTCAGTTACAATTTTTTTAATTATTTTTAACTGCTTTTTTTCTTCACCAAAAATATTTACAGTATTTCCATAACTTTTAGACATTTTTTGCCCATCAGTTCCTGGAACTGTTGCCACATCTTCTTGTATCTTAAACTCTGGTACTTTTAAAATATCTCCATATTCATTGTTAAACTTTATAGCTATATCTCTAGCAATCTCTACATGTTGAATCTGATCTTTTCCAACAGGAACAATATCTGGAGAAAACAGTAAAATATCTGCTGCCATCAATACTGGATATGAAAATAAAGAGTGATTAGCATTAATTCCCTTAGCTATTTTATCTTTATAACTATGTGCTCTTTCTAATAGACCCATAGGTGTAAATGATGATAAAATCCAGTATAACTCTAAAACCTCTTTAACATCAGACTGAACCCAAAAAGTTGATTTTTGAGGATCTATTCCTAAAGATAAAAAATCTGTTGCTGTTTGCATTGTTAAATTTGCAAGTTTTTCTCCACCATTGCCACTTGACATAGCATGATAGTTTGCTATAAATGCTAATGTTTCACCACTCTTTTGAGCTTCAACCATCTGCTTAATAGAACCAAAATAGTTCCCTATATGTAAATCCCCTGATGGCTGTATTCCTGTTAATAATCTCATAATTATATATTTCCTAATATTTTTTGACATTATATCAAACTCTTATATTTTTTTATATATTTTGTGATAAAATAATAAGTATCAAAAGTAGCAGAAGCTACTTATACAAAGGATTTATTATGAATGTACAAATTCGCACAAAAGATGTAAACTTAAATGCAAACACAAAAGCTCATATAGAGTCAGCGGTTGAAACTTTTACTAAATATCAGCTAGATATTACGACAGTAAATACAAGTATAGTAGCAGAAAAAAAAGGTATAACTATTGAGTTTGATATCCATATCGCACATGCACAACCAGTAGTAATTACACAAACAGATGATAATTTAGATTCTGCAATCGATTTAGCAATTGATAGAACAACTAAAGCACTTCGTCGTTTACACGATAAAGTATCTTCAAAACAAACAAGTTCAATAAAAGATATTGAAACACTTGATGCTTAAAGTATATTTATATGTATAGCTGGATACTTTGGTTTCATATTCTATCTTTAATCTCTTGGTTTGCAGTTTTATTTTATTTGCCTAGACTTTTTGTTTATCATGTAGAAAATGCTGATAATTCAGGCTTTATTGAAGTTGTGAAAGTTATGGAATTAAAGATTTATAAGTATATTGGTGTTCCAGCTATGTGGGCAACAGTATTTAGTGGTTTATACCTTGGCTTCGAGCTAGGTTTTAGTGGAAATGCTTGGTTACATGCAAAAATACTTTTTGTGGTTATATTGATGGCTTATTTCTTTTCGCTTGGTCATTTTAGAAAAAAACTTTTAGAAGATAAGTGTATAAAAAGTGGGAAATTTTTTAGATTTTATAATGAGGTTCCAACTTTACTACTTTTAGTAATAGTGGGAATGGTTATATTTAAACCTTTTTAATTTCTAGAATCATCTCTATTAAAGAGAGATGATTCTATCCCCTTTTTTAGACTTAGCTTTGTGTATAGCAGATTCTAAATCAACCAATACAGCATTAAATTTATCATGTTTTTTTCTTAGTTTGGCTATACCAAAAATTGTTCTAACCTTTATCCCACTTAACTGATACTCATCTATTTTACTCTCTAAAATTTGAGCTTTCTTAACTGCTGATTCTATATCACAATCTAAAAGTAACATTGTAAATTCATCTCTTTCATTTCTAGCTACAAAATCTTCTTCTCTTGTTTTATTTTTTATAATTTTAGCAATATCAACTATCACTTTATCATATTTTATATCACCATATATAGTATTAATTTTTTTATAATTTGTTATTTTTATTCTGATTAAACTAATATCATGATTAGTTCTTTTGAATTTTGAAAATTCTCTACTTCCTGAATCAAAAAGATTATGCCTATTGTAAAGACCAGTTAATCTATCATACAGACCATTATAAATTAACTCATCTCTTTTTACCTTAAGATCTATTGCAGTTTTTATCCTAGATTTAACTATAATAGGACGGATTGGTTTTGTGATGTAATCTACTGCTCCACTACTGAGTCCTCTCTCCTCATCCTCTATATTACTATTGCCAGTTACAAATATAACTGGTATATCTTTTGTCTTATAGTCATTCTTTAGATTTTCTAAAACCTCATATCCATCCATACCTGGCATCTTAACATCTAATAAAATCAAATCAGGCATAGGCTCAAGATGAACTAATTCTAAAGCTCTTGCACCACTAATAGCTACTTTTAAAATATAATCATTTTTTAGAAGATGTGCTAATGCATGCATATTTACAGGAACATCATCCACTAATAATATAACTCTTTTATTTTTCATCTAATTTACCTTTTACCATTAGGTTCAATTTGAAAATTAAATCATTTGTTAATTTTAAAGATTCTTCTAATGAAAAACTATTAATCAATTTTTCTAGTTCAGTTAATTGTCTTTGTATTCGCTCATCAACAAAATTTCTAAAAATATCTATTGATACTGTATCGATATAGATACCGAGCTTAAGATTCTTTTTTATAGTTTTTAATTCCAATATAGCATCATTTTTATCTAATATATTTTCTTTACTGTTACTACTAAACTCTTTTCCCAAATAATTATTTAACTCTACAATTAACTCATCTAAAGCATTATCTAGTTTAATGAAATTTTGAGAAAATTGTTCTGTATGAGTATATGCACTATTACTTTTGGTACTTGTTTCTATTGTATGTGCTATATCTTTAAGTTTACTTGCACTTATATTGGCAGCTGCACCTTTTATACTATGTGAATGAAGATGTATATCTTCTAGAGAAAAGTCATTTATACCTTTTTTCAATTCATTTTTATGCTTTATTGTTTCTTCTATAAAAATTTCTATTATGGAAATTAAAAGTTCACTAGAGTTATCAATTCTCTCTAAAAAATCTTCAGAATCCCATATATATAATTTTTCTGATAACTTCATAATTATCAACTCCTAATAAAATATGTTACTTTTATAAACTATAATCTAATTACTTTAGATAGGAGAAGTTTTACTTCTCCCCTTTCTTTTTAGCTTTAAAGAGTAAAGGTGTTCCAGTAAAGTTAAATGCTTCTCTCATTTTGTTTGTTAAGTATCTTCTATAAGTAAAGTGAAGACCACTTGGTTTATTCATAACAATCGCAATTTTTGGTGGTCTTGTCTCATATTGTGTTCCGTAATAGATTCTAATAACTTGTCCACTTACACTTGGAAGAGTATGTCTTCTTAGTGCTTTTTCTATAACTTCATTAATTTTAGAAGTTGGGATTCTTTGTGAGTAGTTTGCATTTATCTCTAAAATCATATCGTGAAGTTTATCAACTCTTAGATGAGATTTCGCAGATAGAGTGATAATAGGTGCATACGCTAAGAACTTAAATCTATCACGAACCTCTTTGATGATTTTATCATGCTCTTCTCTTTTAGATATATCCCATTTATTTAAAACAATAATAGAAGCCAATCTATTACTATCTACAAGTCCAGCAATTTTCTCATCAAGATCCATAAATGGTTCACTTGCATCTAAAACAATTAAAGCCATATTTGAATTTTCAAGCATCTCAGTAGTTCTCATTAAAGCATATTTTTCAATCCCTAAGATTCTACCACGACGGCGAAGACCAGCTGTATCTACAAATGTAATTTGCTTATCTTTATACTGAACTGTTTCATCAATGGGGTCGATAGTTGTACCAGCCACAGAACTTACAACAGAACGCTCTTCACCAAGAAGTGCATTTAGAAGTGAACTTTTACCAACATTTGTACGACCAATAATTGCAATTTTTATGTGGTCAACATCTTCCTCATCAAACTCTTTAATTCGGTCATTGTTTCCAAAGATAGTGTCATCTATAATAACTCCATCCATCTCATCTTCATCCCAATAAGTAAAACCATCATCATCTTCATCTTTTTCAGCAACATTCGCAAAAAAGTCTTCATCATTTGTTTCAGGCTCAATGATATTTATATCATCTTCTTCCTCTTCATCATCATCTTTTACAATGTCAGAATCTGGAACTTTAGAAGCAATCCAATCAAGAAGTTCAACAGTATTACGGTTATGAGAAACAGAGATTCCAAAAATGGCATCAGTTCCAAACTCATAGTATTCCCAAAGTTTTTCTTTCATTTTGTCATTGTCTATTTTGTTTACAACCAAAGCCATATCTTTACCCATAGCTTGAAGTTCATAAAATAATTTTTTATCTTCCTCTTCAGGTAAACCTTTTCCATCAACCATATAAAGGATGATGTCAGCTTTATAAGCAGCTTTTAATGACATCTCTTTAATTTTATCAAAAAGTTCACACCCTTTATCTAATCCACCCGTATCAAGAAGTTGAACCTCTTTGTTCATAATAACAGTAGTTCTTCTTTTAACATCTCTTGTAGTACCTGCTAAATCAGATGTGATAGCATCTCTGTTTTTTACTAAACGGTTAAATAGTGAACTTTTTCCAACATTTGGACGACCGATAATGGCGATTTTTTTCATGAAGAGCCTTGTAAATTATATATTGATGCAATTATATCCAAATAAAAAAAGGTATAATCCTATTTATGAAATATTACAGCTATGAAGATTTTAAAATCGATACAAATAAACTGATACAAGAGTTAAAAAGCTATGAACCTGATGCAATTATAGGAATTGCTAGAGGTGGCTTAACACTAGCACATACTATGGCAGAGGGTTTAAATATAAGAGATGTTCATACAATAAGGACTGAACTTTATGACGATACAAAAAAAAGAGATAAAATAACAATATTTGGAGAGTGTAAATTTGACAAGGTGAAAAAAATATTAGTTCTTGATGATATTTCTGATAGTGGCGATACTTTTCAAGCTGTAATGAAACATCTAAAAAATGTAAATAAAGATATTGAATTTAAATCAGCAACACTTTTTTATAAAACAACATCATCATTTGAACCTGACATTTGGATTAACGAAGCAGATGATTGGATAGATTTTTTTTGGGAAAGAGATTTTTTATAATAAACTTTTAAATACCTGATTAAAAAAAGAAAATATTAATTATGCTTAGGACTATGTCCAGCATGATTAGTATTACTAAAATCTGTATCATATATAAAATCTGCAATCTCTTCTAGTGTACTTAAATCAAATCCCAATTCTGGCATCAACTCATATTTTTCAATAGCTTGAGCCATTATAGAAGTTTGCTCTTTTGGATGTTCAACCCAAACTGACATCTGTTTTATAAAATCATCTTTTTTTGGAAAAACATTTTTATAACTCTCTTTAACAAGCAATATTGATGGTGCTGATATATTTTTAGTTTCATTATGGCATGTTATACAATTACCATGAAATAGCAATGAACCTAAATCATTCGCAGATAAACCTACTCCAAACAAAAATATAATCATATTAAAAAATTTCAATTATTTTCTCGAATCTTTTATCATCTCATAGGCTTGATTAATCTCTTGAGTTTTAGCAGTTGCTTCTTTCATATAAGCTTCATCTTTCCCTTGTGATTTGATAATATCTGGATGGTACTGGCGAACTAATTTTCTATAAGCTTTTTTAATCACACTCATATCATCGTTTTTATTCACACCTAAAAGTTTATAAGCATCATCTATCGTTGCTTTTGGAGTGATATTTTGCATCATTTTCTCAAACTGATCAAAAATAGCATGGTAAGCATCAGGGTCAAACTCAAAAGCTTGTGCAATTGTTTGAAGAATCTCATCTTCAGAATCACTCACCTCACCATCAATAAAAGCCAACTGAATTAAGAAACCTATAAACTGTTGTTGTTTTGCTTTATCTCTTTTTGTAGCTTGAGCTAAATTATGAGCAATAGATTCAAGGTTATCAAATTTATCTTTTTGCTCATCAAAAATCTGTTTTAAAATACTTTTTGTATGTTCAGTTTCTGGAAAAACTGCAGATATATCATCAAACATAATTCCAATAAGTTGTGCTTCAAGTGCATCAACTTTTCCATCAGCCTTGGCTACCTTGGCAACAAGTGCAACAAACATACCTAACTCTGTATGTTCTAGTGATTCTTTAGTGATTTTGACATTTTTAAATGCCTCTTTTGAATATTCACTTGTGTAGCTTGAATAACTTTTAAAGATGTAGTAAAAAACTGCCCCTAAAATAGCCAATACGATTAAATTTCCCATAAATTCTCCTGTTAATTTTGTAAAATTATACAAGAAAAAAATGAATGGGTATAATTCCATTATGTTAAGAACTCAAAGTGGCAAGTGTCATGGGTTAATACTGCTAAAAGTTCAATACTGGGAGGCACCAAATGCCGAGTGTAATACAAATTAAAGAATTAAATAAAGGTGTAAAATATATGCTCATAGCATCTTTTACATTTGCGATAATGGGAGCTTTTGCTAAACTCTCTAGTGAACATATGAGTTCTTTAGAAGTTGTGTTTTTCAGGAATATAGCTGGTGTAATTCTTATAGGGATAGCAGTTATAAAAAAACCAATGGTTCAAAATGGTGGAAAACCTTGGCTCCTATTTTTTCGTGGTTTTATGGGCTTTAGTGCTTTACTCGCATTTTTTTACAATATCGCACATATACCTTTAGGTGATGCGATGACATTCTCAAAAACTTCACCAATTTTTACTGCTATTTTTGCATGGATGTTTTTAGATGAAAAACTCTCAGTTAAAGCATGGGGTGCTATTGGGATAGGGTTTGTTGGAATCTTACTTATAACTCAACCTAGTGGAGTTGGTCTTTCTAAATATGATTTGCTTGGAATCTTTAGTGGAATTGGAGCAGCATTAGCATATACTTCGATTAGAGAGTTAAGAAATTATTATGATACTCGTGCTATTGTTCTCTCTTTTATGGGTGTTGGGACTATTGCACCAATATTATTATTTATTATATCACCATATATAGATTTACCTGAACTTGATTTTATATTGGGTGAGTTTGTTATGCCACAAGGAATCGTTTGGTTTTATGTTTTGGGGATGGGAATCTTTGCTACAATCTCACAACTTTTAATGACAAAAGCATATGGTGAAACAAAGGCTGGAATCGTAGGGGCAGTGAGTTATTCAAATATTATATTTGCTATTTTAGTTGGTATAATTTTAGGTGACAATCTACCAAATTTAATTACATTCTTAGGAATTATTTTAATTATATCTTCTGGAATAATGGTAGCGAAATCTAAATAAAATCTTAAATCATTTAGATTATAAAAGTACCCAAGATAAAATCAATTTTTATCTGATATTATTTCAAAAACAAAAGGAATTAAAATGTTTAAAATAGTTGTAGAAAAAGAGTGTGGATGTTTCAAAAAAAGTGATTTACAAAATAATGTAGAGGTAGCATCTAAGGATGAAGCACTTCTAAAAACTTTAGAGATGAGAGATACTATGAATGATGACTTTTGTGGTAAACATAAATTTAAAGTACAAGAGGTTAAAAATAGCTTTGTTATCGCTATGGAAAATTCAACAACTAATGGATGTTGTGGTGGTGGATGTGGTTCTCACTAACTAAATAATTATTCCTAATACTTTTACAATTAAGTATTAGGAGATAAACCTCTACTCTCAAATATCGATTTATCCCCACCTTTAGCAAGTTTTAATAAGATTTCAAATAGAATACAAAAAATAATACAGATTAAGGTTTATATATGATTACATGGATGCAGAGACATAGAAAATATCTCATTATTACTATTTGGATTTCAACAATTGCTTTTGTTGGAGCTGGTTTTGTTGGCTGGGGTCAGTATAATTATGGAGACAAAGCTGGAGCAGTTGCAAAAGTTGGAGAGATTGAAATAACTAGAGGTGAATTACAGCAGTCATATTCAAGTCTATATGCTCAATATAACCAGATGTTTCAAGGTGATTTTGATGAAGAAAAAGCTAAAAGTTTTGGACTAGAAAAACAAGCACTTAATCAATTAACAAACCAAGCACTTATTTTAAACCTTGCATTATCATATAATTTAGCTATTAGTGATCAAGAGGTATTAGCTGAACTTAAGACTCAAAAATATTTTTTTAAAGATGGCTATTTCGATAAAGAAATTTATAAATCAGCATTATCAAGAAGTAATATAAGTATGAAAGACTATGAAGCTGACCTAAAAAAACAATTACTTATTCAAAAAACATTAAAACTTCTACCAATTAAAATAAATGATAATGAAAAAAAGATTCTAAATACGATTATAAATATTGCAGATAGAGTTGAATACAAAATATTATCTGAAGATAGTATCAATATAGATACTTCAGATAAATCACTTAAACCATTTTGGGAAACTTCAAAGCAAAACTTTATGACTGATATTGCTTATGAATTAAAGGTGATTAAACAAGAACCAATTATAAAAGAGTATACTGATAGTAAAATAAAAGAATATTATACAGACAATAAAAATCATTTTAAAGATAATGATGGGAAAATTATTATCTTTAAAAATGCAAAAGAGGATGTTATTGCAGAGTTAAATGCAAAAGCTACAAAAGATATTGCTTTAAGAACTTATATTAACTATAAAAAAGGAAAATTATCTAAAGATGTGAAAATTGATAAAATCACTATTTCAGATTCTAATAATCCATTTAATGCAAAAGCATTAGAAAAAATATCTGGACTTAAAATAATCTCTCCATATTTAAAACCAATTCTTGTTGGTGATACTTATTATATTTTTGAATTAGTAAAAATCTATCCGTCTGTTCCTAAAAGCTTTGAAGAAGCTAAAAAAAGTTTAATACCTCTATTTATAGCTGAACAAAAAAGAGTTAAACTGTTAGAGATGGCTAAGAGTTCTGTTGAAACATTCAGAGGAAAACTTAGTGATTTTATCACAAATTCTGATATTAATGCTATACCAGAATTAAATAGTGCTGATACAAATGATTTTTTAGCTAAACTATTTGTTCAAGATAATAAAAAAGGGTATATAACTCTAAATAGTGGAAACATTGTCCTTTTTAATATTATGGAACAAAAACTGCTTAATAAACAAAACAAGAATCAAGAAGATTCTATTTTTAAATTGAAAAATACTATGTTTAATGAAGGTTTAATTAAAAACCTAAAAAGCAAGTATAAGACAGAGATATTTATCCAAGGATTATAAATTGAGTAAAATTCTTTTATCTATTGACATCGGCTCTACAAAAATATGTGCAATAATTGCTGAAGTAAGTGACGAAAAATCTATTAAAATAATAGGTTCTGGTATTACTAAAGCTCAAGGGTTAAGAAAAGGGAGCATAACAAATATAGAGTTAGCTTCTAAATCTATAAAAATTGCTATTGCTGATGCTAAAAGAGTTGCTGGTAGTGATATTAAAAATGCTGTTGTATCAATATCTGGAGCATATACAAAAAGTTTAAGATCAAATGGTATTGTAAACATACCAAATAAAGAGATTAGCTTTACCGAGATAGAAAGAGTTATGCGAACTGCTCTATATAATGCAGATATGCCAAATGAATATGAAGTTCTTCATGCTTTACCTTATAATTTTAAAGTAGATGATCAAGATTATATTGAAGATCCTTTAGGAATGAATGCATCTAGACTTGAAGTTGAAACGCATATAATTACAACTCAAAAATCAAACCTAAATAATCTTAAAAAAGCTGTTAATGGTGCAGGAATAGATGTTGATAGTATCGTACTTAACGGTTATGCTTCATCAATAGCTACTATTAACTATGATGAGAAAGAGTTAGGCGTAGCCGTTATTGATATGGGTGGAAATACTACAAACCTTATTATCCATTCTGGAAATTCAATCAGATATAATGATTTTTTAGGTGTTGGGTCTAATCACATCACTAATGATTTATCAACGGCTCTACACACGCCATTAAATGTAGCAGATAAAGTTAAACTTACTTATGGATCACTAACTAAAGAGAGTAATGATTTAATCGAATTACCTATTATAGGAGATACAGAAAATACTCATGAAGTATCTCTAGAAGTTGTTCAAAATGTAATTTTTGCAAGAGTTGAAGAGACACTTATGATACTTGCTCAATTCATTGAAAAAAGTGGTTTAAAAGATAACTTAGGTGCTGGAATTGTTTTAACTGGTGGTTTTTCTAAAATGGAAGGGATTCGAGAATTAGCAATAGCAACTTTTGGTTCTATTCCAGTTAGAATAGCTTCACCATTAGATATGGATGGACTTTTTGATGAACTTCGTGATCCAATATACTCAACAGCGATTGGACTACTAAAGCATGAAGTATCATCTTTTACTCCATATGAGATAGATTCAAATAAAAAAGTAAGACATTCCAACGAAACACCTAGTAAAGATAGTCATATAAACTTCTCACCTATTCCTGATATACCAATAGCAGTAGATGAAGAAACTGAAACAATGGTAAAGTTACCATCAACTAATGATAAAAAGAATAATGAAGCTGGAGCTTTAAATAAATTTTGGAACTGGGCAACCCAGTTATTTTAAGGAGATTAGATATGGATGAATTTGTAATAGAAGAATCAAAGAGTATTAATGGTGCTAGAATCATTGCTGTCGGTGTTGGTGGTGGTGGTGGAAATATGATTGGACATATGCTAAGAGAAGGTATTGCTGGTATAGAGATGATACTTGTAAATACTGATGCTCAAGCATTATCAGAAAGTGAATCAGTTACTAAGATTCAAATTGGTGAAAAGCTTACAAAAGGGCTTGGTGCTGGTATGAAACCATCTGTTGGTAAAGATTCTGCAATGGAGAACTATGAAGAGATTAAAAGTTCTTTAGAGGGTGCTGACATAGTATTTATCTCTGCTGGACTTGGTGGTGGAACAGGTACTGGTGCTGCTCCTATTGTAGCTCAAATAGCAAAGGAGATTGGAGCTTTAACAATTTCTGTTGTTACAAAACCATTCAAATTTGAGGGTAAAAAAAGATTAAAATTAGCAGAAGCTGGTCTTAATGAACTAAAAGCTGAAAGTGATTCTATTGTTGTTATACCTAATGATAAACTTTTATCTATTATTGATAGAAAGCTTGGACTTAGAGATAGTTTTAAAATAGTAGATAGTGTTTTAGCACAAGCTGTTAGTGGAACTTCTGGTGTTATCTTATCTAGTGGTAGAAATGATATTAACCTAGATTTTGCCGATGTACAAACAGTGATGAGTCACAATGGTATGGCACTTATGGGTGTTGGTGAACATGATGGTGATAATGCTGCTTATGAAGCTATTAAAACTGCTATTGAATCACCACTACTTGACAACCTTTCTATTGATGGTGCGATGGGTATTTTAGTTCACTTCAAAACACATCCTGATTTTCCATTTATGGAGATGAGCGAAGCTATGGAAGTAGTAGATGAAAGTGCTCATGAAGAAGCAGATATTATTTGGGGAACATCTACTGATGATGATTTACCTGAGAACTATGTAAAAATCACAATAGTAGCTACTGGTTTTGAAAAAGATTTAAACCTTGGAACAAATAACAAAGACTTTGTTAGTGAAACTCCTACTCCAGCAGCAGCAATAGTTAAACCTAGAATAGTTGTTGGTGGTGATTTTGATAGTGACCAACTTGATATGCCTGCATATATGAGAAGACAACAAGACTAATTTACTCCAAAATCTACTCTCCTTAATTAGTATCAAACATAATAGTTTGATACTAAATTTTATAACCATACACCATTTTTTAAAAAATAAATAACTGGATACACTGTTACAATTAGAACATACAATAGATTGAATATAAGTGATTTTTTAAAACTCTTTTCTATCTCTAATTTTGATTTATCTATAAATCCAATCACTATTCCATAAAATGTTCCAAGAAAGAGTGTAGTATATAAAATGTATCCCACATAATAATAATCTTTTTGTAAAAAACAAAATGGGCAATAATGAGTAGGTAATTCATAAATATATGTTCCAAAAAAAGCTATCAGAGTTATTAAAGAGATAATTATAAATAAAATATTTAAAATAGCATATATATATCTAAATTTTAATTTATAAAATAAGATTATAAGTGAGAAAGTTCCATAAAACAGTACTAATAAAATAGTAGAATCTAAACTAAAGATAGTTGATATATAAGATGTAGATGAACTAGAATATATTGTCCCACAACAACTAACCATCTTATCAATATCGATAGAACTAAACATTAGCCCCTCTATAACTAATTCTGCTATAAAAAGAAAATACACTATACTATAAAAACCAAACTTCATCTTTGTAAATGGCAATTTTTCATTTTTCATATCTTCATTATGTAAAACTAGCCAATAAGCAAATAGATATAAATTTATAATTTTCAAAATAAACAGATAAATACCATAAGGTGTAGCATCAACAACCCCTGCCCCACACATAGCACCAACTAAAACATTAGAAATTTTATCTAATGTAAATATAAAAAACAAAAAAAGTGGTACTTTTATAGCAAAAATATATTTTATAATTGTAGCTGTTAAAAAGCTTTGTTTTTCCAATTTATACTGAGATTGCTCAACAGATTCGTTATCCCATCCTAAGTATATTTTAACGCTTAAAAAAAATGCAATTGTTCCAAAAATAAAAAATAGTATATTTAATATAAATATTGTTAAAACTTCTGGACTTAGAATCATAAAACTATTTTTCCACCATTTATAGCTATCTCTCTATCCAGAAAATCTAAACCAAAAAAAAGTGGATCATGTGTTGCTATTATTATAGTTTTTCCTAAACTCTTTAACTCTTTGAGTTGCTCTATAAAATTTAGAGATAATTTTTCATCCAAATTTGCAGTTGGCTCATCAGCTATAATTATCTTAGGATTATTTATATTTGCACGAGCAATAGCAACTCTTTGTTGCTCACCACCTGATAAGTTTTTAACAATAGAATCTTTTTTATGTGAAATATTAAACCTATTTATAACAATGTCCAGTTTACTATTTAACTCATCAAAGTCTAAATTTAAAGGTATAAGTGGTAATAAAATATTATCACTTACACTCAATGTTGAAATAAGATTATATTTTTGAAATATAAAACCTATATTATCTCTTCTATATATACTTGCAAAGTTATCAGGAAGTTTAGCTATATGTTTTTTATCTACAATAACCTCCCCACTTGTAGGTTTACTAAGCCCAGCAATTAATGATAAAATTGTACTTTTACCACTTCCACTTGCACCTTTTAAAACAACAATTTCACCATCATCTATACTTAAATTTATATTTTGTAAAGCGATTACTTTGTTGTTCTTATTAACTTCAAAAACTTTATTAATATTTTTTAGTTCTATCATTATCGTATAACCTCATCTGCTTCTAATGTAGCAATTCTCCATGATGGGATAATTGTTGCAAATATATAGATTGGAACACTCAATAAAAAAACTAAGAATAGTGTTTGAACATCAAAAATAAATGGCAATTCAAAACTAGTTTTTAATTGAGAATAACCAACAAAAATATTTTTTAAAATTGGGGCCTGAAAAATATATACATAAGCAAATGAGAATCCTACTCCAAATATATAAGAGATAAAAGAGATAATAAATGCTTCATAGAACTTCTCTTTTAAAACATCATCAATGGTCCAACCTATCGCCTTTAATATCCCTATTTCCTTTTTCTCCTCGCTACTTAAACCACTAGCCTTATCATAAATAACAATAAAAAATGTAAAAAGTGAAATAATAAAAAGTGCTAAAAATATACCACTTTTATAATCAAATATATTTTGATAACTAATTTTTAAATCATCTTTTGTAATTACTCTAGTATCAGGAAACATAAGTTTAATCTTTTGTGCTATTGTAGGAATCTCTTTAGGATTAGCCACTTTCACTATCAAATCAGTGGCATGAGAATCATCTATATCAAATATCTCTCGAATCATATCCTTTGACATAACTATCACATCATTTGATTCTAGTGATGTTTGTGCATCAAACACTCCACCAATTTTAACCTTTTTTAAACCACCATCTGGCTTTATAAAGTTAAAATAATCCTTATAATAACTCTTACTCATAATCTTCTTTACCCCAACACCTACAAGCATAGAATCATCACTAAACTTAGCAGAATCAAAATCATCTACTATTTTAGAAAAACTATCTTTATACTGCTTTTCATACTCATCTAAACCAACTAAACTAAAGTTAACTCCAGCATTCTCAAAATAGTAATACCCCCAAACACGAGCCACCCCATCACTAACACCAGCTATCCCTAAAATATTATCAAGAGCATCCACATCTATATCATAATGTCGCCCTGCTTTCATTTTTTGTACTATTATTTGTGGTAAAGATTCTACTGTTGATTCTAGCTCTGATTTTATAGATGTAGTTATGAAAAATACAGAAGTGAGTAAAAAAACTAATATTGTAAAAATTATAACAATAAAAAAACTTTTTGATTTTTGTCTAAGTATAGAATTAATTGCATATTCAAGTAGATAAAGATTTATATATTGTTTCATAAAATTTAATCGCTTTTGTTAATTATATGTGAATGTGAAATTGTATAAGTAGATGGAAAATACTCTCTTAAAGTCCCATCATCCTTATATATTGAAAATACAGTAGCTAAACTTCTATGTCTTACATATGTTGCTTCTGTTGAGATTGCTAAATCAGGAAGTGTTATTAAACTTACAAAACTATTTTTTTTCTCTAATACTTCATCATTTACTGATTTATCATAACTCAGATAGATAATTTGAGCAAGAACTAAAAGTATAACTATCAAACTAAAAAATAGTATTTTATAAGACTTAATTAAATAACTATTCATCCAATTTATACACTTCCTCTTTTTTAACATCTTTAAATTTTATAATTTTTTTAGCTCTATGATCCATATAAAAAGTTTTTGCATCATTTTCATTTTGAAAAGGGATAAGTTCATCACCCATAGGACCATAAATATCACTCCCTATAACATAAAAAGCAGTTCTTGCATCTATCGCTTTTTGAGAATAATAATCTGTTACAATAATTTTATCTTTAATATTTTTATATTTAAAATAGTATTTAAACATATCTTTTACACCATCAAAATATAAATCTTTTTTATTATGAGTTAGTTTTACAGCCCATCTAGGGTATTTATATACAAACATCCCACATATTGGACATTTAGCATCTTTTGGTACATCAATTTTATCTAATATTTTATCTAATCTTTCAAATCTTTTTACTTCCCAAAGATACAATGAAAGTGCTTGAAGTTGTTTCTCTTTTAAAGGTTTACAAAGTTTTTTATTTTTTATATCTGATTTTAATTCATTAATCTCTAAATAATCAGTTAACTTTATATCTTGCTTACACATTTTAGTAAAAATCTTTTTACCCATAGGGTATATTTTTTTCTCTTTCTTCTTTGTAACCATTGATATATCAGATTTCAAAGATGCCTCTGCCATTTTTAGCACCTCTTTAAAACTAACAACTCTTCCACCATATTTTTTTATAAATTCGTTAGCATCATTTTTTGTGGCAAAAGCAAGTTTACTAACCTTGCTCATCGTCCCTTTTACTTTAGATTCTACTACATAAAAAGCATTTATAGCACTTATCAGCTGTTGGGATGAAGCATCAACAACTTTAATACTTTTTAAATCTATTGTATACTCTTTCATATCTACAACCAAACATCTTACTGAACAATATTGTCTATCTTTATTATTATGATTAAATAGTTTTGAAGTATGTGATGTTTTATAAAACATTTTAATACTCATACCACAAATAGGACACCATTCTTTCTCTTTACCACTTTGAACTAAAACTGGTTTAGATGAAGCTACTTTTGTAAAATTTTCTGCATTTAGATTGATTGTAGAAAAAATCAGTAAAGTTATTAAAATTATTGTTTTTTTGATAGACATAATTTTCCTTATTTAAAATATAAAAGCATTATATCTACCAATTGTTAGAAAAGTGTTAAGAAAGTTTAAAACTATTAATTATTTAGATTTTTTATCTATCTCACACTCAAAAACTATCTGCTTTGTGAGCAAAATACCCTTTTGATTGTGTCATAAATTTTATTCCAAGATTCTAAAATGATTTTGGTAATCTAAGCAACATCAATCTTCTTACAAAAAGCACAAGTAAACCTACTGCTAGAATCTTAAAATCTATCTCACTAGCAATATGAATATTTTGAAAAGTATCACTTTGTGTTGCTTCTATCCCTAAATCTTGTATATCTAGAATCTTAGGTGCATAGACTCCACTAAACATTAGTGAAGAAAATAAAACTGTTACAGTAGCACCAAAAGCTATCGCATCCCTCTGCCCTATTTTATATATATAAGATTCATATATAAAAACACTAAAAGCTACAAAGTATATCCAATATGAGAATCTATGAAAAAGCTCACCCATAATGATTCCCTCATTATATCTATCCATAACAAGGTCAACCAAGATTTTATCTGTATGAAAAACAACAGGAGCAACAATAACACCTAAAACTATAACAGCACCAAATGTTGCTGCTAAAAGAATCAGATAACTAAAATCCACATATATTTTTTTACTCATTTTCTTACCTCAATGTAAAACCTCTATCAAAATTACTCAAATCTTTATAAAATTCTAAGGCTTTATAATCTCTATCTTTTAAATAGTTCGTAATTTTATCCTTTTGGTCATAACCCATCTCACAAGAAAAAAAGTTAATCTCTCTTTTTAAGACTTCATCAAGAAGTTCTTTTATTATCTCATCACCAATAGCACCACCAAAAAGAGCATTTTGAGGTTCATAAGAGAGATTTGATTCTAAAATTTCTTCATCAGCAATATATGGAGGATTTGACACTAAATAGTCTATTTTTTCATTTATAGGTTCTAGTAATGAGCCAAGTCTAAGTTCAATTCTATCACTCAGCCCAAATTTTTCTATATTTATCTTCGCAATATCAAGAGCTTTTTGTGATATATCCACAGCTATAAACTTAGCATTTTTTAATTTTAAAGCCAACATTATAGAGATGATTCCACTACCGATTCCAACCTCAACAAAAGTTAAATCAGAATCTTTATCTTTTACATTTTTTAGAATCTCATCTATAAGAATCTCTGTTTCAGGTCTAGGGATTAAAGCACCCTCGGCAATATAAAACTCTTGAGAATAAAAACTTACACTATTAACTATATACTCATAAGGTTCATTTTTCACTCGTCTCTCTATCCAAGAGTTTAATCTGTCTATATTTTCCACTTCCTTATCACGATTCATCATCAACCAAAGCTCATCAACATCAAGATGAGCCATTAAAAGAAGTTGGGCTTCTCTTGATGCTCTTGGAATCTTAGAGTTTAAAGTTTGTGTTATCTCTTTTAAAACATCTTTTACTATATATTTGCTTCGCATGAACCCTCTAAAGCACTTTTACTAGTATCATTTATATCAACACCTAAAACTTTTAATCTCTCTATTACTGGTGGGTGTGTATAGTGAAAAAATATATATAAAGGGTGTGAAAGTGGGAAACTTTTATTTTCTTGAACTAACTTTATAAGTGCATTTGCAAGTTCTATCGACCCAGCTGGACCACCAAGTTCACTTCCCATTCTATCTGCTTCATACTCATTATGGCGACTAACGATTCCCATTATTGGCATCATTACAAAACCTAAAACTGGCATAAATAAAAGTAATAGAATCATCATTATTGCTGGAGTTTCACTCATCCCCATCTCTAAATATAATGATGAAGGAAGATTTCCAAAGATTCCAAACATAGCAAAAAGCATAGCCCCAACAAGAGCTATATTTTTATATATATCACCATGAGCAAAATGCCCAAGTTCATGCCCTAAAACAGCAAGAAGCTCTTTAGTTGTTAGCTTTTCTATTAGAGTATCAAACAACACAACTCTTTTAGCCTTACCAAAACCACCAAAATAAGCGTTCAATCTAGCATCTCTTTTACTAGCATCACTCACAAATACACCTGAACTTACAAAGCCTGTTTTATCCATAAGCTCTTTTATTTTTTCATCTAACTCTTCATCTTGTAACGGAGTAAGCTTGTCAAAAAACATCGCACGAAAAGCTGGATAAAGCATATTTATAAGGATAATAACACCAAAAATAAATATAAAACTCCATAACCACCACAACTCAAAATTAATAATAATTGCATAGATTCCCCAAACAACTAAAGAACCAAAAACAAGTGTTAAACTAAATGAGATGAGAGTATCTTTTATCCAAAGTCCTAGGGTTGATTTATTAAAACCAAACTCTGCATCTAAAACAAATTTTTCATAATAAGAGAAGGGTAAGGAGATAATAGATCCAATAATAAGAAAACTCATCACTATCGCTATATTTTGTAAAGCATCATTTTCTAAAATAATACTACTTTGTAACCAAGAGATTCCAACACCCATCCAAGCTATAAATAAAATATAATCTACAAAAGAGTTTACAATACTTAGTTTCTCTTTTGCAACAGCATAATTTCCAGCTATTAAAAATTTAGTATCACTTAAAAGTACAGGCTCTTTTCTTTTTGCTATATTTATATAGCCTATCTGCATCACACTTGTATAGATTGAGATTAATACATATATACTATATATGGCTATTATTGTCATTAACATTTTTTTACCTTAAATAAATTTCGCAATTCTAACATTTTTACTAACAACTCCACTCTATATTTATAAAATATAATCAACTACCTTAGATTCGATAGTTACACTTTTGATTAACTCTACAACTTTTAGATGTTCGGGATGAATTGCATAGGCTTTTAAATCATCCTTACTCTCAAAAGTGCTATAAAGAGACAAATCAAATGCTCTCTCAGATTCTGTAAAGTTTACTCCAACTTCCATCGTTTTAAGAGTTGGAATTAGATCAACTAAACCATTTAGTCTTGAAGTAACCTCTACTAAATTAGCCTCTTTATTCTCATCTTTAAATTTAAACATAACTATATGAACTATCATTTAAAACCCTTTGTAATTATTTTGTTGGATTTTATCCTAAAAAGGTAAAATACTTTTATGAAAAGAACTTTAAAAGAACTCTATGGAGTAGGAATACTATTTTTTTACTTTTTTAAATGGCCATTTTTTTTAGGTTTTCCCTATCTTTATATGAATGGACTAAACCAAAACTTCATACTTGATGGGCTTTGGTTTTTAACAGTTTTTTTGATTTTGAAAGATTTTTATAGTTTTTATAAACGAAGAGATTCTAAGTAGTAAGAATCCCTTTCCAAAAGAACTCTGCTATCATCACGATACAAAAAATTCCCACTAGATTTAAAACAATTCCATATCTAATCATACTTTTTACATTCACTGCCCCACTACTCATTGCTATTGCATTTGATGGGGTGGCTATTGGGAGCATAAAGGCATAACTAGCACATAGAGTTGCTACCATCATAAATAGAGTTGTATTGATTCCAGTTTGTTCTGCTACTGAATAGATAACAGGAAGCATAATAGAGATTAGAGCTGTATTTGATGTTATCTCGGTTGTAAATGTTATGAGCATAGCTACTGCAAATAATAAAACAATAGGGTTTAATTGTGTCATAACAATAAGATAAGAAGCAACCTCATCAGCTAAACCTGTTCCTGAAAATGCTTTAGCAATAGAGAATCCTGCTCCAAATAAAAACATAATTTTATAGGGTATCTTCGTAGAATCTTCATCCCATTTTAAAACATTGATAGGTGGCATAAAAAGTAATAAACCAGCACTGAGTAAAATACCTGCTTCACTTAGCCCTAGCCCACCCCAAAAAGGTTTCATTGGAGCATTTATAAGTAACAGAAAAATTAAACCACCCATAATATAGATAATCTTTTTTTGAGTAGAATCTAATGGTTTATTTTCACTATCTCTATGAATTGGTGTATTTGGTACTCCCAAACTAAGAAGTAAACTCACAACAACAAACATAACCATCGCCAATGGAGCAACCATCCAAACCCATTGGAAAAATGGTATAGCTTCCATCCCTTTATCGTTCATAATTCCTAATAAAATAAGATTCGGTGGTGTACCAATAGGTGTAAGAATCCCACCAACACTAGCCCCATAAGCGATAGCAAGAGCGAATCTCATCTTTAATTTTAAATCAGTTGTGATAAATAGAGCGATAGACATTAACAAAAGTGTAGTGGTTGTGTTTGAGAGAATCGAACTCAACAACCCTGAAGTTATAGCCAAAGAAAATATCATCCCCCGTGGAGTATTTGGAAAAAGCCCTAACATCTTATCTGCTATTACAGTATGTAGATTACTTTTCTCAACGGCAATAGCCAACATAAATCCACCTAAAAAGAGATAGATTATTGGGTGGGCATAATTAACTGCTGTGGCTTTTGTAGTAAGAATTGAAAATGCTGGAAACAATACAATAGGCAAAAGGGAAACAACTGCCAAAGGTAAACCCTCATTTGTCCATAAGGTAACTAAAAGTGCTATTATACCTAAAAGAGATGCTTGTAGAGGGTTGAAAATTATAAGTGATAATGAAAATATTATCAGTCCAATTAAGATTCCCAAACCTATTTTTTTAAACTGTTCTATATGTTGTGTCATCTTATTTTTTCCTTTAGAAATAAACTTCTTATTTTTTGTACAATAGAATCCTTAACTCGAAAGTAAATCTCTCAAAGATTCTTTAGGATTTTTCCCCTCCAACATCTCATAAACCTCTTTAGCTATTGGTAGGTAAAGATTTTGTTTTGTAGAGATTTCATGAAGTGCATAAGTAGTTCCTATCCCCTCTGCGACCTCCCCCAACTCTCTAAGAATCTCCTCTTGTGATTTTCCTTGTGAGATTCCTAAACCTACACGAAAATTTCTACTCATATTTGATGAAGCTGTTAAGAACAAATCCCCTGCTCCACTAAGCCCTGTGAAACTCTCCTCTTTTGCTCCAAATGCTAAACCAAATCTTTGCATCTCAACTAAACCCCTAGAGATTAAAGAAGCTGCTGCATTTTTTCCTAGACCTAAACCCTCACAGATTCCAGCAGCTATCGCTATAACATTTTTGTATGCTCCTGCTACCTCAGCACCCATCACATCAGTTGATGTATATGCTTTTATAAATGATGGGAAAAATGATGCGAACTTATCGCTCAACTCTTGATTTAGTGAGTTTACAACCAAAGCAGTTGGTAAAGATTTCTGAACCTCTACTGCAAAAGATGGACCTGAGAGAAAGGCTATATTTGAATCTGGTATATATTGTGAATATATCTCATTTAAGAATCTTCCCGTTGTTGCTTCGATTCCCTTTGAAGCAACTAGAATCTTCTGATTTTTATATATGAAATTTTCCTCTAACCAAGAGGTAATCTGTTGTGCTGGTACTGTTATAATCAAATATTCACACTCTAAAATATCATCTAAAGATACAAAGTTTTTTATATCCCTTGGTTTTCTTGAAGTTATAAAAACCTCATTCTTTTCTGAAAAAGCAAAAGCTAAAGCCGAACCCCATTTACCTGCTCCAATTACACCTATTTTAGTCATCTTTTTTTTCCTATTAGTTTTTCAAGCTCTTTTATATCTTGCTCATAACCAACTACTACAAAAATATCACCCTCTTTTATCATATGGTGTTTTGCTTTTGATGAATAAATAAATTCCCTAGTATTATTCTCATGTAGAACTGATAGAACAATAATTCCATGATTTCTACTCCAATCAATATCAGATGGGTATTTATTATCAAAACATTTATGATTCTGTATTTCTATCTCTGCTATTTGTAAGGCACTTTTTTCATACAATATATCATGAAACACTTTTGTAATAATTGGTTTTTCAAGCATCTCAACAATTACATTTGCTGTGGTTTGAGTACTTGGTAAAACTTTTGTAGCTCCTGCTAAAGTTAATTTATCTGAACTCTCTTTATCTCGTGCAAGAGCAACAATTGTTAAATCTTTAAAAGTATCACGAAGTGAAATAGTTAAAAAAATATTTTCTGCCATATCTTCCAAGATACAAAAAGCTATACAATTCTCAATATTAAATCTATTATCTAAATCATCCCAATCATCACTCAAATCAAAACTATTTTCATCATCTTTATCTAAAGTAAAAATAGAAACACTCTCATATTCACTAGATATATTTTTTTCTATTTCAGATGTATAATCATTAAAACCAAAGATTAAAGCAGTTTTCTCTCTCATCTATTTAACCTTTTTATGAAGATTTATATCGAACTCTTTTATAAAAACTGTATTTCCTATCACTAAAAGATAATCTCCCGTCTCTAAAATCATGCTGTCAATGGGATTAAAAAAGAATCTTTTTTTACTTTTTTTGTAAACACCTAACAATACTATTCTATATTTTTTATTATTCAAATCACCTATTATATTAAAACTATCTAAAACTCTATCACTAATAAATAGTTCCTCTACTTTTACACCATTATAATTTGAACGAAGAGCATGGATAGCTTCAAATGCAACAGGCTGTCCTGCAAACTCTTTTGCTATGATTCCAACAAGTTCTTTTTCATAAAAAATCTCATTAACACCTGCAAATTTTAATTTATTTCTATTTGTTTTATTGATTAAAATAGAGAGTATAAAAACATCTTTGTTAAAAGAGCGAACCGTTAAAGCTGTATAAACATTCTCTACATCACTATGACTTAAACATAAAATAGCTTTTACCTGTGTTTGAATATTTATACGAAGTTTTTTATAACTTTGTATTGATCCAGGATTATAATTCACGGCTATAAAACCATCTTTTTTTGCTAATTCAACTTTTTCTAAATCCTCTTCTAAAATAATAACTTTACTATTTTTAGACAACTCTTTTACAACCTCTTTTGCAACCTTTTCATACCCACATATTAAATAAAACTCTTTTATTTTTGCTATATCATTTATAAATTTCATATCTTTTATCTCATCAAGTTTTTCTGTAAATGAGGTAACAATAAGTGATGTTGTAAATGAAAAAACAGCAATTCCTGCAATAATTACAAACATTGCTACAACTCTACCCTCTTGTGTTACAGGACTTATATCTCCATAACCAACAGTAGATATTGTAACAACAGACCAATAAATAGCTTCAAAAATAGTCTCAATAGATGATTCAGGATTATTTGCTTCCATAACATAGATTAGAACAGATGAGACAAAAATAATTATAGAAGCAAAAATAAAGAGTGTAAAAAATTCAAATTTTTTAGCTGTTACAACAGAGGTAAATGTTTGAATACTTTTTGCATATCTAAAAAGTTTAAAAACTCTAAATAATATAAAGATTCTAAGTAATCTTAATTGATGAAAAAATGGAATAATTGCAAGTAAGTCAACAATTGCCTTAAAAGATATCATATACTTAAATTTAGTTTTTAGTATCTCTTTTAGTGCTTTTGATATATTAAATCTTTCACCAAGCATTAAATCATATTCATTTTGATTTATGATAATTTTACTAATACTGTTATTGACCCAAACTCTTAGTATATATTCAATTAAAAAAATAAAAGATACTACATAATTATTAAAGAAAAGTAGGCTATCATTAATATGCGATTTCACTTCTCGGATAAGGATAGCAACACTTATAAAAATAAGTGTTATCATAAAAATATCAAAATATTTTTTATATTTATAATTACTATTTTCCAATAAATTATAGAAAAAAAGTTTCTTCTTTTGATAAACACTTGATGTATTTAAGTAGTAAGCTCCATCAACAATCAACTGTTTAATCATAATTAATTTACCCTAGCTTTGCTTTTAACAACTCATTCACTACTTGAGGATTCGCACTACCTTTTGATGCTTTCATAACTTGACCAACAAAAAAACCAAAGAGTTTTTCTTTTCCACCTTTATACTGCTCAACTTTATCAGGATTTGCAACTATAATCTCATCACACATAGCCTCAATTGCACCTGTGTCTGTTACTTGTTTTAAGCCTAATTTTTCAATAGCAGAATCTACATCAGAATCATTTTGCATCAAATAATCCAAAACCTCTTTACCAGCTTTACCACTTATTGTTTTATCATCAATACGAGAAGCCAATATTCCAAGTTTATCTGCATCTACTGGAGAATTTGTAAGATTTAATTCACCTTTTAGTCTAGCTAAAAGTTCAACTGTTAGAAGAGAGTTGGCAGTTTTAGCTGTAACACCATCTTTACTCATCATTGTTTCAAAAAAGTTAGCCATCTCAATAGCTGAAGTAAGTACACTAGCATTATATTCACTCAAACCATATTGAGTTAAGAATCTTGCTTTTTTAGCCTCTGGTAATTCTGGAATCTGAGAGTATTTTTCCATCATATCATCAGTGATAAGAGCTTTAAGCAAATCTGGTTCTGGAAAATAACGATAATCAGCAGCTTCCTCTTTTCCTCGCATTGAACGAGTTTCTGTTTTAATCTGGTCGAAAAGTCTAGTTTCTTGACAAATTTCTTCATCATAAAGACCATCTTCCCAAGCTTCAGTTTGTCTTGCTACTTCTACCTCTATCGCTTTTTGAATAAACTTAAATGAGTTGATATTTTTAACCTCTACACGAGTATAAAGTTTCTCATCACCTTTTGGACGGATAGAAACATTTACATCCACACGAAAAGAACCCTCTTGCATATTTGCATCGCCAATATCTAAATAACGGATAATAGAGTGAAGCTTTTTAAGGTAAGCAATCGCTTCATCACCACTTCTCATATCTGGCTGAGTAACTATCTCTAAAAGTGGAGTTCCTGCACGGTTTAAATCAACTTTTGATATATCACCATCATGAATATTTTTACCAGCATCAGCCTCAATATGTGCAAAACCTACACGGATAGTTTTTTTTGAACCATCTTCCAACTCAATATCTAAATGACCATTTTGGATTACAGGTTTGTAAAATTGTGTGATTTGATATGCCGATGGAGAATCTGGATAGAAGTATGATTTTCTATCAAAATATGATTCTTTATTTACAGTAGCATCTATTGCCGTACCCAACATAACAGCTTTGTGTAAAACCTCTTTATTTAAAACAGGTAAAGCCCCAGGTAGAGCTAGACAAGTTGGACAAGTATTTGTATTTTGTTTGTGATTAAAACTCGTTGGACACGAGCAAAAAAGTTTTGTTTTTGTGTTTAATTGAACATGTACTTCAAGACCGATAACTACTTCAAACATAGGTTTCCTTAGATAAATAATAATTAATCGATTTTATCTAATTTTTGCTTTAAAGGATTTTATTTATCCTTGTTAGTGATTTAAATATTATTTAGTATGTTTAGAGTAAATTTTTTCTAAAAGTTGTGTATGTTTTTTTGCTTCGTTTAATCTTTGTCTATTTACAGAAAAAGCATCAAGAGCTAAAATCATAAATAATGATGTAATTATATAAAGAAGTGTTAAGAAGATAGATAGCCCTAAACCAAAGACTATAAAGAGTTTAAAAGTTATAAGAGCACCAAAAAGGACAATTGCCCATGATGCTCCAAGCAAAAAGCTTATAATTCTATCAAAAATATCTTTTTGCATAATGAAACCTACGACCTAGTGATCGTCAACTGCTACTGCACCACCAAGGTAAACATAAGTAAGCATCATAAAGATAAATGCTTGTAACAATGCCATAAAACTAAGTAAAGCAAATGGAATCATTGGTAAAATCCATGGAGCTAACATTAAGATTACCATCAAGAACATATCATCACCTTTAACATTACCGAATAAACGGAAAGAAAGAGAAACTAAACGAGAAAAGTGAGAAACGATTTCGATTGGGAACATTAACCAATATAACCACCAAACTGGACCTAAAAAGTGCTTAAAGTATTTAATAACACCCTGCTCTTTTATACCAATATAGTTATAGTAAACAAATACACTTAGAGCTAAAGTAAGTGCAAATTCTAAGAAACCAGTTGGAGCTTCAAAACCAGGAATAATTCCAATAATGTTTGAAATAGCAACAAATAAGCCAATTGTAGCAACTAAAGGAAGAAAACGACGAGCTTGAGTTTCACCCATAACATCGGCACCCATTTTTAAAACACCAGAAATATATGCTTCCATAAGGTTTTGAGTCCCTTTTGGAACTAGCTGTAAGTTAGACATAGCCATTTTAACTAGCATTATCGCAATACCTGCTGATAATAGCATGTGTGTCATATAGATAAAAGTCTTATCATGTGAGATAAGTCCGAAAAAAGTAAACAATTCACCCATAGGCGTGCTCCCTTGTCTGAAAATTTACGAAATTATATTCAAAATTGCATTAAACCATTCTAATAAAACAATTTTTTTTAAATATTTTTTCTTTTGTGTTACAAATTTAAAATAATATGAAATATTAATCTTTTTTTACATCTTTTGCTGTAAAATTTTTACCTGCGATACTTTCTAAAAATACCGTTGCATAAGAACCTTTTGGAAGAGTAAAAGATATATTTAATTTTCCAAAATTTTTATCATATTTACAAATAGTTGATTTAGGATAGATTAAAGCATCTCTTCTTAAACCCTTATCCACCAAAAATTCATCATCATATTTTTTTTCTATCTCTCTAGATTCATCTCTTGAACGAAATGCACCCCTACCACATAAAAGTCCTGTTGGAACTATCTTCTTTGCTAAAAAATCTTTTAATGGAATATTTTTAGGTGTTACTAACTTAGAATCACTTGTTGAGTAAATATCACCTTTTAATAATTTAAACTTACCATCTTCTTGACTTAACTCTACCCTTTCATGCAACCACTCATTAAAAAGTGTACTTTGATAAACAGATATTAGAAACTTTTTTAATTTAGCATCAGCTATAAATAGATCACCTTTTATCATCTCTTTTGCTTGTTCTATACTATCACCATCTCGACCAAATCTCTGAAAACCAAAATAGTTTTCTAAACCATTTTTTTCATTTTTTCTAGCTATTTTTTCAATTTTACCAGCTTTAATGTCATCAATATCATAAAGATTGATACTAAATCTATTACCTTTTAAATCACCCATCTGAATAGACTTATTATGTTTAAAGCTTTTTAATATTTTTATTTGAGAATGTTTAAATTTTTTTAATGATTTTTCATATTTTAGTTCAACTGAAATAAATTGTGTCGTTGTTGCATGTTTATCTTTTAAACCTGCATACCCTATTTTTTGTGCTGGTATACTCAAAAATTCTGCAAAAACTGCAATCATATCCCAAGTTGTAAGTTCAACTTTTTTAACATGTAAAATTAAAAAATTTCCACTACCTTTAAACTCTCCACTAGGTATCTCATCTACTATAAAATCTGTCTTGTTTTGATAAAAATCAAATTTAACTTTTCCACCATTTTGTAAATATACTCTTTCCATTTATACTCTCTTTATAATTGTAATAGTTTTAGCTCTCTATGTGCTATCGCTATATCTTTTTTTATCTCTTTTTTAAGATCTTGAAGATTCTCAAACTTTTCATTATTTCTTATAAATGATATGAAACTAATTGTTGCCTCTTCATCACATATAACTTCACCATCAAGTATATGAGTCTCTATCGCAAATAAACCATCCGTACTAATCCTATGACCAACAAAAGAAACCGATGGATGGTAATGTTCTTCATTGTCTATCCTTGTCAATGTTACATAAACACCCTCTTTTGGCATTAAGTAATCATCTGTTTGTATATTTATAGTAGCTACTAACTCTTTTTTACCAATCCCTTGCCCTCTAATATGCTGACCACGAATTATGTAATTATGCCCTAAAAAAGCATTAGCACCTTTTACATCACCTATACTTAATTTAGCTCGAATCTTATGTGAATGGATAGAATCTCCATCAAGACAAACCTCCTGAATCACCTCAACCTCGCCATTAAATATATCTTTTAAATCATCAAATGAATATTTACGATTTTTTCCAAAATGAAAATCATAACCAACCACAATTTTTTCCAGTTTTGGAAATATTTTTTTTAGTAAATTTATAAATTCCACTCCATCAAGAGTACGAATATCATCTAATTCAAAATAGTGTATAGGGTAATGTGAAAAGTTTTCTCTCTCTTTTTTAGGAGTAAGATTAGCATATCCAGTTTCTATAACAACAACACACCCCTCATCCCCTAATGCAGAAAAAAGAGACTGATGCCCAATATGCATCCCATCAAAACCACCAATAGCGATTGCTTTTATACTATTTTTCAAACAATCCCTCCTTTTATTAACTATAATTAGTAACATTTTAGCATATAAACATCTTTTATGCTAAACTTGAATTTATCAATAAATAATAGGAAATAAAATGACAGAGATTAAAAATATCTATAAAGAGATGGATTTACTTATAGAGCAAATTGATGGTGAAGATGCACTTGAAGAGGTAAAAGCTGAATATATTCCATTTGAACACAATACTACTTCACTTTTAGAATCTAATGATTTAGAATCTTTTCTATCAAAATATGGTGAGATTTGTACAGAAGACATTGCTGTTTTAGAGTGTTTTGGTTCTAAAGATGCTGAAGAACTAAGCAAATATATGACAGAAAAAGAGCTTAGTTTTGATGATTTAAAAATCGAAACAGCTAGAAAATCTAAAGAAGCACTTGAGTTTCTTATCTATGAAGCTGAAGAGGATGAATTTTAAGATTTTATTATGCACTTGATGGTGCATAATAATCACTTCTCGTAAAAATAACAGTACTCTAAATTACCCTCTTTTCCAGTAAGTTTAGATGCAGATTTTAAAATAAGGTTCCACCCCTTTAATTTACAAGCATCCTCAAATTTTATCATAGCTTTTAATATCGCCTTATCATCAGTCACTACACCATGATTATCTCTTGATGCCTCTCTACCAACTTCAAACTGTGGTTTAAAAAGTAAAATAATTTTATCATTTGCCAATCTATCAACAGAATCTAGTATATATAAAAGAGAGATAAAAGCTACATCACTCACAACAATATCAAACTTTTTTTCACTCTCAAAATTTCTAATATCACAACTCTCATAAGAAAAAACTCTCTCATCCTCTCTTAGAATCTTATGTAACTGCTCTTTTCCAACATCAACAGCAGATACCTCTTTTACACCATTTTCTAAAAGAATCTGAGTAAAGCCACCAGTAGAAGAACCAATATCTAAAGCTATATTATCTTTTAAATCAATTTTTATCTCATCTAAAAAAGCACTTAGTTTATGAGCAGAACGAGATACATACTCTTTATACTCTCTAATTTTCACCTCATCTGAATTTTCATCTATTTTAAATGAACTTTTTAAAACTATCTTAGTATTTACACTTACAAGTCCCTCTTTTATAATTGCCTGAGCCTTATTTCTACTACCAACCAACCCTTTTTCTACAAGATAATTATCCAATCTACTCATCTATCATCCCCCTCATCTCATTTTCAGTTAAGCACTTAACATCTAAGCTTATAGCCTTATCATATTTACTACCAGCATCTTCACCATAAACTAAAAAGTCTGTTTTTTTAGAGACACTTCCTGAAACTTTTGCACCCAAAGATTCTAGTATCTCTTTTATAGCACCTCTCGATTCACTCATAGTTCCAGTTAAAACAATAGTTTTAGATTTAAAAGGATTCTCCTTTGCCTCCTCTTTAACTTCTGGTTCTTTTGGTAAAAGAGATTCTTGTAGTTTCAGTATCGTTTCTCTATTTACTCTAATAAACTCTAAAAGCGATTCAGCCATCTCTTCACCGATTCCATCACAAGCTATTATTTGCTCTTTTGAAGCATCTATAAAAGAGGATCCAAAATTATCACTCAATGTTTTAGATGCCACCTCCCCAATATGTTCAATCCCCATTGAGTTTATGAATCGCCAGTAATCACACCCTTTTGCTTTTTCTATCGCATTTAGTAAATTTTGAGATTTTTTCTCTTTAAATCCATCAAGCTCTAAAAGTTTTTCTAAACTCAATCCAAACAAATCTATCACACTTTTTATAGTTCCAGATTCATATAAAGCCACAACTATTTTTTCACCAAGCCCATCTATATTTAAACAAGGTTTTGAAGCAAAATAGATTATAGAGTTTACGATTCTAGCCTTACAATTAAGATTCTGACACTTAAGTAAAACACCCTCATTAAGTAACTCACTACCACACTCTGGACACTCTGTTGGTCGTTTATAAACCTCTTCATCCCCTTTTCTCTCATGTGTAAGAACTTTAATTATCTTAGGAATCACATCACCACTTCTCAAAATAATCACTTTATCATCTATTCGAATATCTTTTCTATCTATCTCATCAAAATTATGTAGTGTAGCTCTCTCCACCACTACCCCATCTATATCGGTAGGTTCAACGACAGCTACGGGAGTAACTGCTCCACTTCTTCCAACTTGTAGCAAAATCTTTTTTATAGTAGTTATCTTTTCAACTGCTGGGAATTTATATGCTACTGAGAATCTTGGAACTTTTACAGTGTATCCCATCTCCATTTGTGAACTTATCTCATTTACCTTTATTACCATACCATCAAGCATCATAGGATAAGTTTCTCTATTTTTTATCATCTCTGCATATATTTTTTCTATCTCATCAAAACCTTTACACTTTGCTCTACTCGGTGGTTTCCTAAATCCCAAAGAGTATATATACTCCATTTTTTCACTTAAGAGAGTATGTTCTAACTCATTTTTACCAACACCGTAAGGTAAAAACATTAAGTTCCTTGAAGCAGTAACAGATGAATCTAATTGTCTTAAGCTTCCAGCAGAAGCATTTCGTGGATTTGCAAATAGTGCCTCACCATTTTTAGCTCTTTGAACATTTATAGCCTCAAAGTCATCTTTAAATATAACAACTTCACCACGAATCTCTATTATCTCTTTATGTTCTATTGTGAGTGGAATCGAGCGAATTGTTTTTACATTTTGAGTAATCAATTCTCCAATAGTTCCATCACCTCTAGTGATTCCCCTCACTAGTTCCCCATTTTCATAAACAAGATTTAATGATGCACCATCAAATTTTGGTTCACAATAAAATGAGATATTAGAATCTAGTTTCTTAGTCTTTTTAAGCCACTTCTCCAAACCATCAGAATCAAATATATCTTCTAAACTCCACATACGGGATAGATGTGGAGCTTTTATAAAACCATCACTGATAGAATCTCCAACTCTTTGTGTTGGGGAATTTTTCAATAAATCGTTTGGATTATTTTGTTCATACTCTAAAACTTCATGATAAAGCTTGTCATAAACCTCATCAGTAGTTATCGGGTCGTCTAGTACATAATAGTGGTGTGAATATAAATTTAGTTGCTTTATAGCTTCAATATAAGTATCTTTTTTCATAAAGTTATTTTAGCTAAATTATACATATATTTATAGTTTTTTATTTTTTGTTATAATATATTAATTTATAAGGGGTTAATTATGAAAAATATTTTATTAATTATTAGTTTACTTTTTACTCTGAACCTAATGGCTAATTCTAGTCATCACAATTTACAGAAGTTTAATAAAGAAAAAAACAAAGAAGAGTTTGAGGTGGTAAAAAAGTATTGTGATCAAAATGATTCTTTTAGTTGTTATCAACTTGGGATTATGTATTTTCATGGTGATGGCACAAAAAAAAGTATATCTAATTCAAAAAAAACACTAAAAAAAGCTTGTGAACTAAAAAATGAAAATGCTTGTTTTTCTCTTGCTCAAATATATAGAAAAGGTACTGCTTTAATACAAAATCTAAGTAAAGCACGAAAATACTATTCTCTTGCTTGTGAAAATGGAAATGCTAAAAGTTGTCATAATTTAGCATATATGTATGAAACAGGGTATGGGATAAAAATAGATAAACAAGAAGCTAAAAAGTTTTATAAAAAAGCTTGTTTTGATGGTTATACTAAAGCTTGTAGAAATTATAGAATACTACACGATAAAGGGGAGTAAAAAACCTAACTAACATCTATATACTTAGGAATAAGCCCTTTTAATTTCTTATAAATTTTTTCAAAGTCAGTAGAGTAAACCCTAGTATCTGCGATAGAAGTTATAAAGTTGGTATCTCTCTCCCATCTAGGAACTAAATGCATATGAATATGTTCTGCAATTCCTGCTCCACCTGCTTTTCCAAGATTCATACCAATATTTACACCATGTGCATTAATCCCCTCTTTTAACATTTTCACACCTTTTTGAGCTAAGGCACTCATATGTAACCAAGTATCAATATCTAACTCTTCTAGTTTATCTGTGTGAGTATGTGGAATAATCATAAAATGCCCCGGAGTATAAGGGTATCGATTCATAACCATAAAACAATGCTCATCTCTATAAAGAACATGTAACTCATCATCATTAGAGTTTGAACTAATATGACAAAAAACACATCCATCTATCTTTTTGTTTGTAACATACTCATCTCGCCACGGAGCATATAAAATATCTTCCATCATTATCCTTCGTATAATCTTTTTTGTATATTTTATCATAAAGTTTTATAAAATATATTTCAATAATTATAATGTTATAATTCCAAAAACTTATAAACTTTAGGAAAATATTTATGGAATTCAAATTAGATGCTACATCGAAAAATGCTCGTGCTTGTACTATAAAAACTGCCCACTCAACTATAAAAACGCCTGTTTTTATGCCAGTAGGAACTTTAGGAAGTGTTAAAGCACTTGATATGGATGATGTTCTAAATCTTCTTGGTGCTGAAATTATTTTAGCGAACACTTACCATACATATCTTCGCCCAGGAGATAAAACTATTGCTAAAATGGGAAAACTTCACGGTTTTACAACTTACCCAAAAAGTTTTTTAACTGATAGTGGTGGATTTCAAGCTTTTTCTCTTTCAGACATCTCTAAACCTAAAGAGAATGGTATAGAGTTTCGCTCCCATATAGATGGCTCAAAACACTTTTTTACACCTAAAAAAGTTATAGATATTCAACATAATTTGGGTTCAGATATTATGATGATTCTTGATGATTTAGTGGCACTTCCAGCTACACAAGAGAGAATTAAACTAAGCATAGAGAGAACCACCTCTTGGGCTGAAGAATCTATTGAATATTTCCGTGCAAAACAAAAAGAGGGTGTTGGTGTTGATCAAAATATTTTTGCAATCATTCAAGGTGGAACGGATAGAGCCTTTAGAACTAAAAGTGCCACAGAGTTATGTGCATTAGATTATGATGGTTTTGCTATTGGTGGATTATCTGTTGGTGAATTAAACAATGAGATGTACGATACGGTTGAGCATACTGTACAGTATATGCCAAAAGACAAACCTCGTTACCTTATGGGTGTTGGAACTCCTGAAGATTTAATAGAAAATATAGAGAGAGGAATCGATATGTTTGATTGTGTTATGCCAACTCGTAATGCAAGAAATGGGACTCTATTTACATCATTTGGTCGTATCAATATCAAAGGTGCAAAATTTAAAGAAGATTCAGCTCCAATAGATTCAGAGTGTCAATGTCTTACTTGTAAAACATATACAAGAGCCTATTTGAACCACCTTTTCCGTGCAAGAGAGATTACTTATTTTAGACTTGCCACTATTCATAATTTACACTACTACTTGAATCTTATGAGAGAGGTTAGAGAAGCAATTTTAGAGGATAGATTCGCTGAGTATAAAGAGAAATTTTATAAAAAAAGAACCTAAATCATATTAGCTTTATGTTAGAATCTTAATATGAATCTAAAAAATAAAACCATCTACTCTTGGGCTATTTATGACTGGGCAAACTCAGCTTATGCTACAACTGTAATGGCTGGTTTTTTCCCCTTATTTTTTAAAACTTATTACAGTGCTGGAACAGATGCAACAGTGAATACTGCGCAACTTGGATTTGCTAACTCATTATCTAGTTTTATCGTTGTTCTCATTGCACCATTACTTGGTGCTATTGCTGATACAGCCTCACTAAAAAAACGGTTTATATTTATCTTTGCTTACCTTGGAATCCTAATGAGTGCTTCACTATCACTTGTAAATGAGGGTGATTGGCAACTCGCATCTTTTATATATATTCTAGGTAACATCGGTTTTATGGCTTCAAATACCTTTTATGATGGTCTACTTCCCTCAGTATCTAATGAAAAAAATGTTGATTTTGTATCAGGTTTAGGATTTGCACTTGGTTATCTAGGTGGTGGAATCTTATTTGGTATAAATGTGTGGATGCTACAAGAGTTTATGCTATTTGGTTTCGATAATGAGATTCAAGCTGTAAAAGCATCATTTATAAGTGTATCCATCTGGTGGGCTATCTTTTCACTTCCTCTATTTTTATTTGTAAAGGAGAAAAAAAACTCTAAAAAATTAAAAACAACTACAATTATTACAAATGGATATTTAAGACTAAAAACAACCTTTAGTAAAATCAGACAACTAAAAGGCTTACTTCTTTTTCTCATAGCCTACTGGTTATATATTGAT